>ERZ781272.632-NODE-632-length-19769-cov-4.718474_pt1 | contig 19769 bp, 16 predicted proteins | sample MGYA00375850_ERZ781272 | MGnify/ENA primary metagenome ERZ781272 (study PRJEB29790, sample SAMN06051246) | human gut metagenome | host: Homo sapiens | place: USA: Cincinnati, Ohio | collected 2013-06-21 | study: EMG produced TPA metagenomics assembly of the Gut...
TGTCTAACAAATGGGGTGCAGTTCATTTGCAGCGGCCGCTTTTTTGGACATTACTAGCACACCGGGCGGCGAAAAAAGAATCCGCATGGGCAGAAGATTGTAACCTCGTTTTGGGTATAGTATAATAGATAAAGCAGCCATTCTATTTTATTTTTTATGGCCCACCATTCGGCGTCGGCCAATTATCCCACTCACGCTTCACGTTCATGGTAATAATCCAAATAGAGTTTTTAGAATTAGAAAGAGGGAAGCAGAATGGATTTACGACTTACGTTTGATGAAGATGAGCAAAACTACGACCGGTGGCGCCCAAGGTATTGCGCAAATCTATTCACCCGCATCTTGGAATACTCGGGTGTTGGAGGAGGGAGCCGTGCGCTTGAGGTCGGTATCGGGACCGGACAGGCGACACTTCCTTTTTTGTGGGCCGGATGCGAGGTGCAGGCGGTGGAATACGGGGCGAACCTAGCCGCCTATTGTAAGGAAAAATTTGCAGAGTACTCCGGATTTCAGGTGTATATCGGCAAATTTGAGGAGTATGAGGAGCGAAAGAACAGCTTTGACTTGCTTTACTCCGCGACTGCGTTTCACTGGATGGAAGTACAGGCGGGTTATCAAAAGGCATATGACCTGTTAAAGCCGGGTGGGACCATCGCTCTGTTTTGGAACCGGCCGGCAGTGGATGACCCCGGTGGTCCGCTCGATGAGAAGATTCAGCGGATTTACAATACTTACCGACCGAGCGGAGCGGGGAAATCAAAGCAGGAAACCCCTTACCGTAAACGCTATGAGTTGTTGCTGAAATATGGCTTTTCCGATGTGAGGACGGAGCTGTTTTTTTCCACAAGAGAGCTGAGCGCAAGGGAGTATATCTGCCTGCTGCGTACCTATTCCGATCACCGTGCCATGCCGGAAGAGGCCCGCATGGAGTTTGAACGGGAAATGGTACAGGCAATCGAATCTGAAGGTGGTGTCATCCGCCTTCGTGATACGATGGATCTGTATTTAGGCAGAAAATAACGACGGTTTTGTTTATCAGGAAGATGTTAATATAATAGTGGCGAAAACATAAAGATACCCCAACCGCCGGATGTGTATGGCGATTGGGGTATCTTTAAATCATGGACTCGATAAAACCTATCGTTTCCAAAGACAAAGTGCAGAGGCAGCCTTAGTCATCGCCTTTTGTTAAGTTGTCTGCATAATGGCACAGACTTTCAAAGGAGTTGATGCCGCCAGCGCGGGTCCACATGGACTCCTGTACATAATCCGGCAGGGAGTTGAAATACTCTTTTGCCTGCTGGTCATAGGCGAGGAGCGTGTCGAGTGAATCATATTTTTTCATGGAAACCCTCCGTTTTGGTGATGCACACCAGGATTTTGACGCGGAATCTGCGCGCCTGTAACGGTAGTATTCCAAAACAAGAGCGGGATATGTACAAACAGAAGGCACAGCCTTCTGTTTTTATAATTTATCTTGTTTTTTATTGTTCTTGTTGAGTACGATATCATTCGCAGCGGCTTTCCACTTGTTTTCCAATATTTTTATCCGATTTCGTCAAGTAACCGATCTCGCAATTCTGGATGTCCTGCGGCATCCGGTATAACTCGACGGCGAGGTTGTTGCTTTGTGGAGGTCTTCGCCTGCAATATTGGGATTCTCTCCGGCCAGGCGGACAGCTTCCTGCCTAGTCAGATACTGCACGCCCGCCGCCGGGCGCCAGTGGTATTTGACGTAAGTTCGCTTTCCATCCATGTTTTTCCATACAAAGGTAGTGATGCCATAGCCGCACATATGCCGGTAGCTTGTCAGTGTGCCTCAGTCGCTGTACAGCCAGTTCAGCATATGGATGGTTTCCGGGGTGCGCGCAATAAACTCCCACAGCCGTCTGGGATCGGGCAAATTATCTTCGGGGAAGGGGAGAGTGCCGCAATCGTCTGAGGAAACCGGATGGCATCCCGTACAAAGAAAACCGGGATATGGTTGCAATGGAAAAGGTATTTTTGTTCATATTTGTATGGTAAGGTAAAAGAAAAAATAGGAGGTATTTCTGATGAAATATGCGGTGCTGTACAGCAGCAAAACCGGAAACACAAAACAGCTTTCCGACTGCCTGATGGGATTGTTAGGAAACAAAGCAAGGTGTATTGAGATGACACCGGGAATGCCGGCTCCAGAAGAGGATCTCCTGCTCATCGGGTATTGGGTGGATAAGGGGACCTGCCCGGAGGAAGTCAAGGAGCTGCTACAGCGTCTTGAGGGTAAGAAAATTCTCTTCTTTGCAACTGCCGGATTTGGGCAGACACAGTCCTACTTTTCTCAGATTGCTGCCGGAGTAGAGGCACTGGCGAAGGAAAACAACGAGGTGCTTGGCAGCTTTTTCTGCCAGGGCAGAATGCCGGAAGGCATCAGAGCCCGGTATGAAGCGATGCTGCGGGAAAACCCGGAAGATAAAAAGGCACGTGTTTTTCTTCATAATTTTGAACAGGCGCTCTGCCACCCAAACGCGGAAGATCTGAAAAACCTCCTCGATTTTGCGGTGCGCCTCCTGCCGGAAGAAATAGGAAAGGGAGAAAACGGGAATGTTTGAGACAGAATATCTGATCAAGCGTATTGATGGGGATTATGCCATGTTGACTGTAGATGGTTTTGATGAAAACCTTGGTTACTATAGCGCTGCTTCCTCCCGGTGTGGACGAGGGTGTCCGTTTACTTTATAAGATTTTGTATATACATTTTATATCGAAACCAAAATAACAAACTGCCCGGAAGGAATGTTCCTGCCGGGCAGTTTGTTATATTTATGAAAAAAGTTATAGATCAAGAGCTTCAAATGAACGGGCGGGCTTTTTGTATGTTCCCAGTCAGAAGGGCAAAGAGTAAAATCCCTACAGCCAGCACAAGGAGTTTTTGCGGGAAAAACAGGGGATCAGGGGCGTCCAGCTGGTCGCGGACAAAAGGGACACCATAGGTCATAGCCTCTGCTAGGGCAAATAATTGCATATAATGCCGAAAGCCAGTTCATCCCAGGTGGGATAAAAACGTTTTGTTACTTCGGAGATGGTTTTCAGCTTTTTTCGGATAATAGTTGATGGTGTTGTCTTTGCAGCTCTGGTTTCGGCCGATCATCCCTTGATGGTAGTAGGCTGAGAGTTTCTTCAAAGAAGCGATAGGACAGTACCTACTAGCTTTGAAAGCAAAATTAAGTTTAGTGTGAAAAATATGATTAATATGATTTCATCGCTCTATTATGTTACATTCCGATATAAGGTCGAGCAAATTCCAGACTCATTTGCCATGCAGCATTCTTGTAGATATGAAGTCTGTTTCATCTTGATTTTTAGCAGTATTGGTTAATAAATTATAAAAAAAGGATGAAATACCATCCTATCGGAGAATTTTAAGAATAAATTTCCTTCTGGAGGATGCATTTTCAGCTTTCCGGACTTTCTGCTTGATATGATGGGAGTATCAATTTTGAAAGAGGGATGCTAAATGGAACAAATCTTGTTACTGGCAAAACACATGATGTCATACTTGACATGCGCAATTTTTCTGACGAAACTCTGTTGTTCTCAAGGAAAACACCTTGCCACCTATTTGAAACTTGCCCTGGTTTCCCTGTTGGCAGCCATGGTCACCACTGCGGCGGGCAAAATCTTTTCTGTCCCGTTCATCAGCATTCTCATGGTTATTCTGCCTGGACTATATTTTCACATTCTAGGAAGAGGAAAACTGCTGACCGTCATTTTGCTCGCCCTGGATGTGTACACGTTAACCTTGTTTCTCAACATGGTATTGGGCAGTGCTGCTTATGCTGTTATGAGATTGCTGTTTCACAGCGGGAATGCTCTTTTGACTGCGGCGTGTAATCTTGTCCTTTTTGCGGCAGCAGTAGGGCTGATGTTCTTCTTTCTGCCCAAACGGGAAATCCGGGACAAAGAGTTAGAGGGATCTGGATTTTATTCCGTAAGCTCTCTGTGTATCTTTGTGCTGTTGTGTATTCTGGCTGTAATTTTACCAAACTATCTTTCTCAAACGCAGGTAGAATGGTTCTTCGCATTAAACGCTCTGGTCATGGTCGCTGTTATTTTGATCGCAATTGGTGAAAATCGCCGGGAAAAAAGGAAAGTGGACAAACTGATGAAGGATATCCGGGATCTCAGCAGTCAACTCCATCATAACAAAGAATATCTTCCTGCCATCAGGCGCCGGATTGAAGCAGAATTCGAACGGCTCAACAGCCAGACGAATGCGACAGAAATTGCACAGGAGCTTGCTCCGATGAAAGAAGAAGTCGATAGGCTTTATGCCGAACAGATGAAGGAGGGCCGTAGGGAATTTCTCTGCGCTTTGACCCCGGTGAAGACCGGGATTATGTTGCTTGACGGATTACTGGATGATTTTCACAGTCGAATGGCGGCGGAAAATATCTTGTTTCGGGTCAATGTCTATGATTCTCCGGCTATTTTACTCAAAGAAAATCAAATTCCTCAAAACAAGCTGCTCGAACTCATCGGCGATGTACTGGCAAACGCCATCAACGCGATAAAACGCAAAGAGACACCCCTTGAGGATGGGGAGACCGTAGAACTTTCTATGGGAGTTTCCGAATATGACTATTATGAAATTGAAGTGTACGACAGTGGTGAGCCGTTTCCAGAAGAAATTCTTCGGGAATTCGGACGCCGGGGATTGACGACCGGAGGCACCGGGCAGGGAATCGCCAACATGCTGGAGACTTTGAGAACCTATCATATCGCTTTGTCCATCACCGAGTTTTCAGAAGAAGAGGAGTTTGCCAAGTGTATGGACTTTTGTTTTGGTGAAGAATTTGAAATATCTTTTCGGGGAGAACGCTCTGGAATCTTCCGGTTATATTCAGAAGAATAACCAATTGGCCGGGTGAATGGGCATAAGACAAGCAGCGATGATTTTTGCCGCCTTTATACAGCTTTTATTTTATGTGACCTGAAAAATAACCCCGGCGGGCTAATTTTGGCCCGCCGGGGTTTCCATAACTTATTTTATCAGACTAGAAGCCCTGTTACAGGGTAATCTGGATTTTAGATGTTTTCATCCGTCTTGACATTGTTAAAGATGTTGTCGAGCAGGCACATGGCGGTCATGGAGCCGGTTACTTCTCCGCAATGGATATTTGCATTGACAAAGTAAGCGGGCATCCCACGAAGCCATGATTTCCAAATCTCCACCAAAACAAACAGTTTATGTATCTTCTCGTACATTTGATCCGGCGAGGAGTAAATGGCATAGGGCGCAATCTTCTGAGCCTTGCGTATGGGAAAGAAGCATCTGTTATAAAGCACGCGTATTGTTCGAGCACATCATTAGAAGAGCGGCTGAAGCTTAATTTCAGGGAATATGGGAGGGCTGTTATATTGCATTTTGTATGCAAGAATTTCTCTCATGATTTGCTTCTTTTACAAAAAGGGACGGCGGAAAAATTCTTCCGCCGTGCCCGAATCTGTCTTTGGAAAATCAAACGATATAGTCGCAGGCCGCACGTCCTGTGATAACCTGATGGACGAATTCTTGTACTTTTTTATGCGCGGGATGCTTCCGGTACGCAGCCAGGTGTTCCTTGCTGTCGAATTCCGAATACAGGCATAAATCCCAGCCGTTTTCCGGAATGCCGATGCCGACTTCCGCCTTCAAAGGCCCCGGTAAACCGCACACAAACCCCTCCAGCCCCTCCTTAATTTTTAGCGCGTTTGCCACTTTCAGCCCCTGCTCTGCTTCTTCTTTCAAATTCCAAAATACAATGTGTTTTACCATGGTTGTTTCGTCCTTTCTAAATTGTGATGGTGTGATGAGACTTTATTTTCCCCAGTACTTGCGGTCCAAACTGCGGAATTGGATAGCTTCTGCAATGTGTGCGCTGTCGATATCCTCAAACTTGCCAAGATCTGCGATCGTCCGTGCAACCTTGACGATCCGGTCATAGGCTCTTGCAGAGAGGGAGAGGCGTTCAAATGCGTTTTTCAGCAGGAAGTTTGCCGCGTCGGTGAGATGGCAGTACTCCCTTAGTTCCGCCGGGCCCATCTGGGCGTTGGCATGGATGGATTTTCCTGCAAAGCGTTGCTGCTGGATATCCCTTGCCGCCTGCACGCGTTTTGCAATCTCGGCGGAGGACTCGCTCTTTTTCTCGGAAGTGAGGTCGTCATATTCCACTGGGGAGACGTCGATATGTAAATCCAGCCGGTCGAGCAAAGGGCCGGAGATACGTGCCAGATAGCGGGAGACCGCAGAAGGAGAACAGGTGCACGCCCTGGTGGGATGCCCATAATATCCGCAGGGACAGGGGTTCATCGCTGCCAGTACGATCATCGAGCTCGGATAGGTGAGCGTGCCACTGACTCTGGAGATAGTGACCTTACCGTCCTCCATCGGCTGACGGAGGATTTCAAGCGAAGAGCGTGCAAACTCCGGCAGTTCATCCAAAAAGAGCACGCCGTTGTGCGCAAGGGAAATCTCCCCCGGCTTCGGCACCGCTCCACCGCCGGCAAGCCCTACGCCGGAAATCGTATGGTGCGGCGCACGAAAAGGCCTTGTCTGCACAAGCCCGGCAGCCGAGTTCAGAAGGCCTGCCACCGAGTAAATTTTCGTCGTCTCCAGTGCCTCCTCAAAGGTCATTTTCGGCAAGATGGAGGGCAGGCGCTTGGCAAGCATCGATTTACCAGAGCCCGGAGGACCGACGAGCAGGGCGTTGTGGCTGCCCGCAGCCGCAATTTCGAGTGCGCGCCTTGCCTCAAACTGTCCTTTGACGTCCGCAAAGTCAAGTACTGTTGCGGGCAGTCTGTCCGCAGATTGATTGGGGTAGCTTGCAGGAACCATCGGCTCCTTGCCGCTCAGGTGTCCGAGCACCTCCTTGAAGTGCCTCACTCCATAGATATCGATGCCCTCGACAATCGCGGCTTCCGCAGCATTGTCATAGGGGATAAAGAGCTGTCTGACCCCATATTCCCTTGCACATAGTGCCATCGGGAGTACGCCGGTGATCGGGCGCACCTCTCCACCGAGCGACAATTCCCCGAGGAAAGCGGTGTGTTCGTCGGAGAACTCCGCCTGATGGGTTACACGCAAAATGGAGAGCAGGATGGGAAGGTCATAGACCGAGCCCACCTTGCGGATATCTGCCGGGGCGAGATTGATGGTCACCCGGCCGAGCGGGAAGTCAAACCCGCAGTTTCTCACAGCGGATTTGACCCGGTCGCGGGACTCCCGTACCGAGGTATCCGGCAGACCGACGATGTCAAAGGAGGGAAGCGCCTCCGAGACATCCACCTCGACAGTGACGGGATAGCTTTCCAGCCCGAGGACGCCGAGGCTAAGCAGTTTATCAAACATCCGGGATTCCTCCTAGCGGTGATTTTTATTAAACAATTTGATGACAAGCTTTGCAAGCTCCACCACAACGAGCGGGGAGGCGCTGAGCAGCACCGCAATCCCGAGATGGGAGAAGTCCAGCGCTTCCAGTTTAAAGAGTGCAGCCAGCGGAGAAATGAAGAGTACTGCTGCAATAATCAGAAGGGATGCCGCTACAGCCAGCAGCAGATATTTGTTGGAAAGGGGATTAATCGTGAAAAGAGAATGGGAGGTGCGTACGTTAAACGCGTGGAACAGCTGGGATACTGCAAGTACGGTAAACGCCATCGTCTGCCCGTAGGCGTGGTTGCCTGCGGAAAAGACGAACGTGCCGAGATAGTAGGCGGCAAGGGTGATAATGCCAAACCACAGCCCCTGCAGGGCAATCTGGATAGAGTAACTCCTGGTGAAGATGCCCTCAGTTTTTGGTTTTGGTTTGCGTTCCATTACATCCTGCTCCGGCGGCTCGACGCCGAGCGCCAGTGCCGGCAGGCCGTCGGTGATAAGGTTTATCAGCAAAAGCTGGATGGCAATCAGCGGTGCGCCCCAGCCGAATAAAATCGCACAGAATACGGTGAGCACCTCGCCTAAGTTGCAGGAGAGCAAAAACTGCACCGTTTTTTTGATGTTGTCATAGATGCTGCGGCCTTCCCTGACCGCGACGACAATGGTGGCAAAGTTGTCGTCCGTCAGCACCATATCTGCCGCGCCTTTGGAAACGTCGGTCCCGGTGATCCCCATCGCACAGCCGATGTCTGCGGCCTTGAGCGCGGGCGCATCGTTGACGCCGTCCCCGGTCATGGATACGATTTCACCGGCGGACTGCCAGGCCTTGACAATCCGGATTTTATCCTCCGGGGATACACGGGCGTAGACGGAGTATTCCCGGATGTGGGCGGAAAGTTCTTTATCGCTCATCCCATGGAGCTCTTCACCGGAAAGTGCCTTGTCGTTTTCCCTGAGGATGCCGAGCTGTCTGGCGATGGAGCAGGCGGTAACGACATGGTCGCCGGTAATCATCACCGGGCGGATACCCGCGCCGACGCAGGTGGCGACCGCCCTGCGGGCTTCCTCCCTGGGCGGATCAATCATGCCGATCAGACCGATCAGGGTCAGGCCGGACTCGAGCTCCTCGGGAGTGGGGTCGACCGGGATCTCGTCAATTTCCTTGTAAGCAATGGCGAGCACGCGCAGGGCTTCCGCGCCCATCATTTTACTAATCTCCTGTGCGCGTATTGTATCGCCGGAAATACAACGGGCGCTGAGCACATCAAACGCGCCTTTTACAATTACAACCGGATGCTCGTCAATCATGTTGACCGTGGTCATCAGTTTGCGATCGGAGTCAAACGGGATTTCCGCTATACGGGGAAGCTCCCGTTCTAGTTTTTCTTTTTCAAAGCCGGCCTGCTTCGCGGCTGAGATGATACTTGACTCCGTCGGGTCGCCAATGTGCCGCTCCTCACCGTCCACCACTTCCACCGAGGCGTCACAGCACAGCACCGCGAGCTTGAGCATGGCCGCCGCAGAAGGGGAAAGCGGTTCTCCAGCAGTCAAATCAATAATATCGCCGGGGTCTATCCACAGGCGGGTCAGGGTCATACGGTTTTGCGTGAGGGTACCGGTTTTATCCGAACAGATAACCGAGGCGCTGCCAAGCGTTTCAACGGCGGGCAACCTGCGGATGATGGCATTTTTCTTGACCATTCTTGTAACCCCGAGTGCGAGGACAATGGTGACGATCGCGGGCAGGCCCTCCGGAATGGCGGCGACAGCGAGAGAGACCGAGGTCATAAACATCTCAACCGGGGATTCTCCGGACAGCCAGCCGACAAAAAAGACAATGACGCAGATAATCAGTGCTAGAATTCCGAGGTATTTCCCCATTTTGGCGAGCTTGTGCTGCAGGGGGGTCATCTCATCCGAATCTCCCTCAAGCAGGGAGGCGATTTTACCCATCTCGGTCTCCATGCCGGTGGCGACGACAAGCGCTTTGGCTCGTCCGTAGCTGACGGTGCAGCCCGAGTAGAGCATATTGAGGCGGTCACCGAGCGGGGCCGTGGTCTCAACCTGCGCATCCGTCTGCTTTTCCACGGGGAGGGATTCCCCGGTCAAAGCGGATTCTTCGCATTTGAGGGAAGCGGATTCGAGTAGCCTTGCATCCGCGGGGATGTAATCACCGGCCTCCACCAGGATGATGTCCCCTGGCACGACGTCCTTAGAGGAAATGACGTCGACCGAACCGTTTCTCAGCGCCTTGGCGTGAGGTGCGGCCATATTCTTAAGAGCATCGAGTGCCTGTTCTGCCTTGGATTCCTGAACCACACCGAGCACCGCGTTTAATACGACGATGCCAAGGATGATCAAGGGCTCCACAAAATCTCCCTCTCCACCGACAAAGGCAAGCACCAGGGAGATGAGTGCGGCGATCAGTAGGATGATGACCATAAAGTCCTGAAGCTGGGTGAGAAAACGCTGCAGCAGGGTCTTTTTCTTTTTTGCGGCGAGTTCGTTTTTTCCAAAGCGCTCTTCCAGCTCTTTTACCTGCTCCGCGGTCAGGCCGGTATGCAGGTTTGTCCCGAACTTATCCGATATTTCTTTCACTTCAGCGGTATGCCACTGCACGAAGATTCCTCCTGTAATGTTGTGTCATCCGGTTACCCGGTTTAACTGTCCATCCCTTATCATATAGTGTTCCCCGGCCGAATGCAAGAAAACACAGGGGAAAAGAGGGTTTTTGGACTTATTTTTGCAGATTTCACAAAAAAATGACGGGAAATTACACAAAACAGAATGGGTATCTCCCAAAATCATCTATACAAATTGTCTTAAATATAGTATAATATCAGTGGTTATAAGGCTTATCCCAGTTTATAGCTGAAGGTGGTATGAAGATGAAAGAACAAGAACTCTATTTACAATGGAAAGCACGCAAGCTCGAGGACGAGGATTTAAACCGTGAAATCGAGGAAATTGAGCACGATGAAGAGGGGATCTTCGACCGGTTCTATCGTGAGCTGGAATTCGGCACAGGAGGACTGCGCGGGGTCATCGGCGCGGGTACCAACCGGATGAACATCTACACCGTGCGCCGTGCGACCCAGGGGCTTGCACAGTTTGTCAAGAACAAATATGAAAACCCCTCTGCCGCCATCTCCTATGATTCGCGTATCAAATCCGACCTCTTTGCAAAAGAGGCGGCAAAGGTGCTCGCGGCAAACGGCATCAAGGTGTACCTTGCCTCAACGCTGATGCCGACCCCGATGCTCTCCTTCGCGGTGCGCGATTTCGGCTGCAAGGCCGGAATTATGGTGACGGCGAGCCACAACCCCTCCAAATACAACGGTTACAAGGCCTACGGTCCGGACGGCTGTCAGATGAATCTGGAAGATTCCGAGGCAGTCATTGAGCTTGTCAATCAGCTCGATATGTTTGACGATGTAAAGGTCAAGGACTTTGACGAAGCCCTTCAGGATGGTTCGATTGAGTACATCGATGATGGTATCTTTACCCGGTATCTTGCAAAGGTCAAGGAGCAGGCCGTCAACCCGGGCGTCTGTGAAGACGCGGGACTGAAGGTGGTCTATACCCCGCTCAACGGCACCGGAAATGTCCCGGTCCGTCGGGTGCTGGGAGAAACCGGCGTCACCGACGTTCATGTGGTAAAAGAGCAGGAAATGCCGGACGGCAATTTCCCGACCTGCCCTTATCCAAACCCAGAGTTTAAAGAGGCGCTTGCCTATGGCCTAAAGCTGTGTGAAGAGGTCCATCCGGACCTGCTGCTCGCTACCGACCCGGACGCAGACCGCGTCGGCATCGCCGTGGCGGACGGCGGAGACTACAAGCTGCTGACCGGAAATGAGGTCGGCGCCCTGCTGTTCCAGTACATCGCCTCCTGCAAACAGGCGGCCGGGAGCATGCCGGAGCGCCCGATCGTGGTCAAGACCATCGTCACAACCAACATCATCGAGGCGATAGCCAAAGACTACGGCGTTGAGGTTGTCAATGTCCTGACCGGCTTTAAGTTTATCGGCGAGCAGATTGCCCTTCTAGAGGCGAAAAACGAAGCATTCCGCTATCTTTTTGGCTTCGAGGAGAGCTACGGTTACTTGTGCGGCACTTATGTCCGCGATAAGGACGCGGTCGTCGCCTCGATGCTCATCTGCGAGATGGCGGCCTACTACAAAAAGCAGGGCAAGAGCCTGGTCGATGTGCTAAACGAGACCTACGCGAAATACGGCCGGTACTACAACCGAACCGACAACTTTGCGTTTGAAGGCGCCAAAGGCATGCAGGAGATGGCGGGCATCATGTCCAAACTACGTGCCCAACAACCGAAGGAGATCGGCGGTCTGAAGGTCCTCGAATTCCTCGACTATCAAGCTTCCAAGGGATACAAAATTGCCAGCGGCGCTCAGTTTGCAATTACCCTTCCAAGCTCGGATGTCGTGGAATTCAAGCTGGAGGACAACGCGGGCGTGATCGTCCGCCCATCCGGCACGGAGCCGAAAATCAAGTTCTACTACACGACCAAGGGACGGGATACCGCACATGCGCAGGAAATCGCGGAGCAGCTTTCCCAGTCGATGAAAGCGGAGCTTGGCCTGTAAAAAAATGAAAAATTCGAGGCCGCTGTGAAAAACGGCGGGCCCTCGTTGTGAACAAAAAGGAGAGATCAGAAATGAGAGTAGAAGAGAGATTGCTGCACTATGTGTCCTTTGGTACGAATTCCGACCCATATTGTGAAAATTGCCCGAGCACCCCGAATCAGCTCGTGCTGGCAAAGGCCCTGGTGGAGGAAATGAAGCAGCTCGGCATTGCGGACGCGCATGTGGATGAGCACGGTTATGTCTATGGGACCATCCCCGCCACATCCGGCTGTGAAAATCAGCCCGCAATCGGGCTTATCTCCCACATGGATACTTCTTCTGCGGCAAAGGGCGACGAGATTCAGGCGAAAACTGTAAAAAATTATGACGGCGGGGATGTTTTGCTCAATGAGGAAAAGCAAATCTATCTCAAGCCCTCAGAATATGAGAGCCTGAAGCAGTATGTTGGACAGGATTTAATCGTCACCGACGGCACAACCCTGCTTGGCGCGGACGACAAGGCGGGCATCGCGGAGATTTTGACTGCGGTTGAGCAGCTTCTCAGCTCAGGCAAGGCTCACGGAAAAATCTGCATCGGCTTTACCCCGGATGAGGAGATCGGCAGGGGAGCCGACCTGTTTGACGTGGAGGGCTTTGGTGCGGACTTCGCGTATACCGTCGACGGGGGAGAGCTCGGCGAGGTCGAGTGCGACAACTTCAACGCCGCATCTGCAAAAGTCACCGTCAACGGCATAAACATCCATCCCGGCTCCGCCAAGGGCAAGATGAAAAACTCCCTGCTCATTGCCATGGAGTTCCACGGCATGCTCCCGGTCTTTGAAAATCCGGCATTTACCGAAGGGCATGAGGGCTTTTCCCATTTGGGTTCCTTACAGGGGACCGAGGAGAAGACTGTGATGGAGTACATCATCCGTGACCACGACCGGGCCAAATTTGAAAAGATGAAGGAGCGCTTCGCAAAGACGGCGGCTTTCCTCAACGACAAATACGGCGAGGGAACTGTGAACGCTGAGATCAAGGATTCCTATTATAATATGCGGGAAATTGTCGAGCAGCACCCGGAGATTCTGGAACGGGCCAAGCACGCGATGGAGGCAGTCGGCGCCAAAGTGCTGATGAATCCGATCCGTGGCGGCACGGACGGTGCGCGTCTGTCTTACAGGGGACTGCCCTGCCCGAACCTCTCCACCGGCGGACATAATTTCCACGGCCGCTTTGAATATATCCCGGTGCAGTCGATGGAAAAGATGGTGCAGGTACTGTTAAATATCGTCTCCTGCTGACGGAAAACGGCACGGTTGCCACCAGATTTTATCAAGTGCAGAAAAAAGTACTTGCTTTTTTTATCAGTATATGATAACATTGCTTTGTTAATCTGATGGCAAATCGAAAGAGGTGACGTGCAGTGAAAGAGGGAATCCATCCAAAGTATGAGAAAACGGTCATCAAATGTGCTTGCGGGAATGAGATCGAAACCCGTTCGACAAAGGACAACATCCGTGTAGAAATTTGTTCGAAATGTCATCCGTTCTTTACAGGTAGACAGAAACTCGTTGATACCGGCGGACGTGTTGACAGATTTAAAAAGCGCTTCAACATGGATAAATAAGCTTGACCGGCTCATAGCTTAAAACAAGTCGTTAGGGCGGCGCATTTTTGCGCCGCCTTTCTTGTGTTACCCCAGCGAAAAAAGTCGAAACAATGTCAGGAGGAACCTGTCATGTCTTATTTTACCCTGAAAAAAATTGGTACGGATGAATTTGTGGAGAAGAAATCCCGTTTTATCGGCTGGGCAAAGCCAGTGTCAACGGAGGAGCAAGCACTCGCCTTTTTGGAGGAAGTGCACGCGAAATATCAGGATCCAAGCCATGGCGCCTACGCCTACTCCTTGAGGGAGGGACAGACGAGAAGATACTCTGACGCGGGCGAGCCGCAGGGAACGGCAGGCGTGCCAATCCTGGAGGTGCTTACCAAGCCCGGCATTGTGGATGCGGTTGTAGTCGTCACCCGGTATTTCGGCGGTATTTTGCTCGGAGGGGGAGGGCTTATCCGCGCCTATGGGCACGGCGCGTCGATTGCAGTGGCAAACGCCGGGATTGCCACAATGGTACCCTGCCAGACGTTGGAGCTTCAATTTGATTACGCGCTATATGGGAAGATCAGCTACCTGCTGCCCGACCTCAAGATTCAAACTGTCTCCTCAGATTTTGGCGAGCAAGTTACACTTGTTGTCAAGATGCGTTCAGAGCGTACCCAGGCGTTTGCTAGGCAGCTTAGGGAACTGACCGCTGGAACGCTTGTGCCAAAGCTTTTAAAAGAGGAATTCGACGACATGGATTGACCCCGCCGCGTGCGGAAACTGGAGAAAACTCCAGGATGGAAGCAAAATTTTCAGTATTTGTCCTTTCCAAACCCTCCTCTGCCCTGCGGATACAAAAATGTTTCAAAAAGTTTTAGAAAAAAAGAGGAAAAGCGGTTATGCCTGAGTAATAATAAGGTATAAGGGGAAATTTTGCGTTTTTCAAAGAGGAGGAACGCCGCATGACGATACGCGAACAGACTTGTGAAATTGAAGCAAAAATTCTCTCGTCGCGCGCCATGCTCTCCCAGAATTCCAGGGGACGCAGGGTCTTCGAGGAACCCTGTCCCATCCGCACGGAATACCAGCGGGATCGCGACCGGATTTTGCATTCTAACGCCTTTCGTCGTTTAAAACATAAAACTCAGGTGTTTCTGGAACCCAAAGGCGACCACTACCGCACCCGGATGACCCACACGCTCGAGGTTTCCCAGATTGCGCGGACAATCGCCAAGGCACTTCGCCTAAACGAGGATTTAACCGAGGCCATCGCACTTGGGCACGACTTGGGGCATACCCCGTTTGGACACGCAGGGGAAGCGGCGCTCGCCAAGCTTTCCCCGCTTGGGTACAAGCACTACCTGCACAGTGTGCGGATTGTCTGCTTTGTGGAAAACAATCTCAAGGGATTAAACCTCACCTGGGAGGTGCTCAACGGCTTTGCGTGCCACACCAAGGCGGAGCCCAAGGCCAAGACGCTCGAAGGGCAGGTGGTTCGCATTGCAGACAAAGTCGCCTATGTCAACCACGACATCGAGGACGCGGTGCGCGCCGGGGTCATTAGTGAGCAGGATTTGCCGTGGGAGAGTTTGTATGTGCTGGGGCGAACAAAGTCCGAACGCATCACCACGATAATTACTTCCATCATTAAAACGAGCGTGGATACTATCTGCTGTGAAACGGCGATCGGTGAGGCATTTGAGCGACTGCGGCAGTTTATGTTTGACTCCGTCTACCTCGACCCGGACGTCAAACGGGAAGAACGGAAGGTGTTTAGCCTGCTTGAGAGATTGTACGGCTACTTTTTGCAGCATGTCAATGAGATGCCGCCGGAGTACCGGATGATCGCCGAGGCGCAGGGAAAAGATCGTGCGGTGACGGATTATATCGCTGGAATGACCGACCAATACTGTATCAGCTTGTATGAAAACCTCTTTATTCCCAAAGGTTTTTGGACGGGCTGGTAATGGAAACGGAGTAATCTACATATATGATATCACAGACAAGAATTCTTGTCCGCTATGCGGAGACCGACCAGATGGGAATTGCGCACCATGCAAACTATCCGATTTGGTTTGAGGCGGCACGGACGGATTTTATCAAACTGCTTGGATATACTTATTCCGAGATGGAACGGATGGGAGTCATGCTCCCGCTCGCGGAGCTAACCTGCCGATATCTGCGTCCTTCCCATTATGAGGACGAACTGATAGTGGAGACACGCCTGATTCGCCTGACGCCGGGACGCATCGTGTTCGGCTACCGGGTTCTCAAGGACGGGGAAGAACCGCCTATCTGCACCGGGACAACCACCCACGCATGGACCGGCCGGGATTTGAAACCGATGAATTTGAAGAAGAACTATCCCGCGCTCTATGAAAGTTTACAAAGCGCGGTGACGCCGGAGGAATAAAAGGGAACGGACCTGCTTTTGCAAAGGGAGGTGGCGGAGGATGATTCCCGAAAGCTTTATCAACGAACTCAAATACCATTGCTACATCGAGGATATCGTCAGCGGTTATGTCAGCTTAAAGCGCACGGGCCGCAACCTCAAGGGGCTCTGCCCGTTCCACAGCGAAAAAACGCCGTCGTTTACCGTGTACCCGGAAAACGGCTCGTATTACTGCTTTGGCTGCGGCTCCGGCGGGGACGTCATCACCTTTATCAAGAATATTGAAAACCTCGACTATGTGGAGGCCGTGCGGTTTCTTGCGGCGAAGGCCGGGATGACCGTCCCGGAGGATGAAACGGACAACGGTCTTGCAAAGCTTAAAACCCGCATTCTGGAGGCAAACCGTCTTGCCGCCCGCTTTTTCCATGAAAACCTGATCCATACGCCGGAGGCTCTCAATTATATCCGAAACCGCGGGCTGACGGATAAGACGATCCGGCATTTCGGATTGGGGTTTGCGAAAAACTCCTGGAACGACCTGACTCAGTATCTCCGATCCAAGGGCTACTCGGACGAGGAACTCTATCAGGCGGCGTTGGTCGCAAAAGGGCGAAACGGCTCCTATTACGACCAGTTTCGCAACCGTTTCATGTTCCCGATTATCGATGTGCGCGGCAGCGTTATCGGTTTCGGTGGGAGGGTGCTCGATGATTCCAAGCCAAAATATCTAAACTCCGCAGATACCCCGGTGTTTAAAAAGAGCCGCAACTTATTTGCACTCAACTTTGCTAAGAACACCAAGGAGCGCTCCCTGATACTGGGCGAGGGATACATGGACGTCATTGCGATGCATCAGGCAGGTTTTACCAATGCTGTGGCAACGCTCGGTACTTCGCTGACCGCCGATCAGGCGCGCATCATCTCCCAGTATGCCAAAGAAGTCATCATCGCCTACGATTCAGATACCGCGGGACAGACGGCGACGAAACGCGCGATCTCCCTGTTTGAAGAGACCGGCATCAAGGTACGGATCCTCGGCATCCCGGATGCGAAGGATCCAGATGAATACATCAAGAAATTCGGTGCGACCCGCTTCAAGCTCCTGCTCGAAGGGTGCTCAAATGCCGTGGAATTTGAACTTGCCAAGGCCAAGGCAAAATACGATTTGGAGACGGCGGACGGCAAGGTCGGCTTTCTCAAGGAGGCGGCGAAGGTGCTCTCTGGTGTGCGCTCTCCGATTGAAATCGACGTATACGCTGCCAAGGTAGCGGGGGAGACAGACGTTTCCAAGGACGCGGTCAAGCTCCAGATTCAGGATTACATGAAAAAAAACTACGATCAGAAGCGGCGGGAGGAACGAAAGGATCTGCACCTCGCGGGCTTTGAAAAGAACGACCGCGTGAATCCGCAGCGCCGCATCTATCCCAAAGCCGCCAGGGCAGAGGAGGGCCTTTTGTCCGTGGTGATGAAAAATCCGGATTTTATGCAGGTTTTGTCACAGACTATCACTGCGGAGGATTTTGTTACGGATTTCAACCGCAGCATTTATGAGGTGCTCTCCTCCCGTCTGCAAGAGGGGAAGTCCATTGACCTGATGGCGCTTTCCTCGGTGTTTGATTCCGATCAGATGGGGCGCATCAGCTCGATTCTCGCGGCGTTCCACGACATCAACCATACCAGAGAGGAAGTCGCGGATTATGTGGCAACCATCAAGGAAGAACGCCGAAAGCTTTCCACACAGGACATCAAGCAGATGGACAGCGAACAGCTCAAACAATATATCGAGGGGCTGAAGAAAAAGAAATGACAAAAAGGAATCCTTTTTGTTTTATTATAGATAAAATCAACGCCTTGTAATTGATACAGGGCGGCAGGGAGTGGAAATGATCTATGCCTAACCAAGAGAAGAAAGATGTTTTAAAGGAATTGCTTGAACACGGCAAACAAAAAGGCCAACTGACCACAAAAGAAATTAACGACGCACTTGAAGAGTTGGATTTCGATGTGGAGCGCGTGGAAAAGCTGTATGATACACTGGAAAGTATGAATGTGGAAATCGTCGAGGACTTCACTGACGACGGTATCGAAGAGCTCAAAAATGAAGACTTGGAGTCGAGCCTTGCTTCCGAGGGCATCAATATCGACGACCCGGTCAAGGTGTACCTCAAAGAAATCGGCCGTGTCCCTCTGCTGACTCCGGAGGAGGAAGTCGAGCTTGCAACCCGGATGGAGCAGGGAGACGAAGAGGCGAGAAAGCGCTTGTCCGAGGCAAATCTGCGTCTGGTCGTCAGCATTGCCAAGCGGTATGTCGGGCGCGGCATGCAGTTCCTCGATTTGATTCAGGAGGGAAACCTCGGCCTGATTAAAGCGGTCGAAAAATTTGACCACACTAAGGGCTTTAAATTTTCCACCTATGCGACCTGGTGGATCCGTCAGGCCATCACCCGTGCGATTGCGGACCAGGCGAGGACGATCCGGATCCCGGTGCACATGGTGGAGACCATCAACAAAGTCAAGAAAGTGACCAGCCAGCTGCTGCATAAAAACGGGCACGACCCTTCCGCGGATGAGATTGCAGCGGAGCTCGATATGCCGGTGGACAAGGTGCGCGAAATCATGCGCGTCGCGCAGGAGCCGGTCTCCCTGGAAACCCCGATCGGCGAGGAAGAGGACAGCCATCTCGGCGATTTTATCCCGGATGACGACGCGCCGGCTCCGGCGGAGGCGGCCTCCCACACCCTGCTCAAAGAGCAGCTCTCCGATGTGCTCTCCACCCTGACCCCGAGGGAGGAAAAGGTCCTCCGCCTTCGCTTTGGCCTGGAGGATGGGCGTTCCCGTACCCTCGAAGAGGTCGGCAAGGAGTTTAACGTTACCAGAGAGCGTATCCGGCAGATCGAAGCAAAGGCCTTGAGAAAACTGCGCCATCCCAGCCGCAGTAAGCGCCTGAAGGACTTCTTAGACTAATTGCGTAGATTTTCCATTGACAATTTATCCGCAGCGTACTATACTAATATATAGTATTTTAGTATAGTAAGGAGTGGACGCGCATGCATATCACTTTGGAGTCCGATTATGCAATTCGTATTGTAAACTGTCTGTGTAAGTCCGGCGTCCGAATGGATGCGCGTAAAATCTCAGAGAATACTGGGGTCACTCTTCGCTTTGCCCTGAAAATCTTACGCAAGCTCGTAGCAAGCGGAATTGTAAAATCCTTCAAGGGCACACAGGGCGGCTATGAACTGGCAAAAGCCCCGAAGGATATCACGCTCAAGGACGTTATTGAAACCGTGGAGGGCACCTATGCGCTCAGCCGGTGTTTGAAACCCGGGTTTGAATGCACCAACGATCACAGCGACGGCCCCTGCCGGTTCCATCAGGTGTTTGCTGAAATTTCACAGGATGTGGCGGAGAAACTGGATGCTGTGACTTTTGAACCGGTTTCCCGTACATAAAGTAACGAATCATTGAAAATCCCTGGAAAGCAATTCGCTTTTCAGGGATTTTTTGATTTTCTTATGGACAGCCAATAATTTTAGAATTGTAAAAGGGCAATCGAACGATAAAACATGTTATAATTCGACATAACACGCCCCTTTGTTTTTGTACTCACAAATAACAGCGGTTGTAAGCTGCGGTGACAGATTGGAATTCGTGAGAGGGAAAGGTTGCAGGATATGATACGTTCGTGTTCACGACCAGGCTTATGGGGCCTCCTTGTAATGCTTTGCCACCTGATACCTGCTGAAATGGACCGAACCCTGATAAGCGGACAAATAAAAAAGTACCCCCGTCGTAGAATAT
>ERZ781272.633-NODE-633-length-19768-cov-3.576422_pt1 | contig 19768 bp, 13 predicted proteins | sample MGYA00375850_ERZ781272 | MGnify/ENA primary metagenome ERZ781272 (study PRJEB29790, sample SAMN06051246) | human gut metagenome | host: Homo sapiens | place: USA: Cincinnati, Ohio | collected 2013-06-21 | study: EMG produced TPA metagenomics assembly of the Gut...
TTATTCGCCCCCCAATCAGTAAGACAAGGTTCTGCTTTTTTGGACATAGCCGTTGTGTAATTACAGTTAAAATCAAATTTTATCTCTTTGTAATCTTTAGTATTCATGGCTATCATCATATACTGTGTAGAAGAATTTCTTACGTATTTATTTGCTTTTGAGCTCCATGATAAACTTTTATGTGGTTTATAATCAAAAATAAACTCTGCCTTTCTATCAGGAAGATTTACATTTGTTTCAACATCTAAATCCTTAACCTTTACGGTTGTTGATGCATTAACCCCTAATTTTCCTCCATCACTTCCAATCTCTCCATTTACTCCGATATTCCAGTCACTTTGTTGTGGATTATTTTGAGGCGAATAATCATTGATAGTCGTAATTTCTTTTGGCAATGTTACTTTACATTTAATATATTCCGTAACACCATAACATTCGTATTTCTTATTTTGTTGTGGATACGCATCCATTTTTACTACAATTACATCCTCATACTCTTTATTTTTTGTTTTATATATCTTTCCTTTATTTTTTCCACTTGTATGTTTTCTTCGTAATCTAGCTAGTGTATATTGAGTTTTTCCAATCAATATCCCACATGGACCATATGTATTAATATATTTGACCTTTTCAGATGCTGATGTATGATACTTTGCATCATAACTTTTTTCACTAAATTTAATTCCATAATCCCCGGCATAACATGTAACACTACTACTACCAATTGCCATCGCTGCAACTAATAAACCACATACAATTTTTTTCCTGAATTTCATATATAACCTTTATAGTTTTAATACACTATATCCTTTCTTTTTGTTTGTCTAATGTTTTCGCGAATAACATATGCATAATATGTTACATGATTATTTGATTAAAATCTATAGGAAATTAGTTATGCTTTTGATTGTTTTTAGCTAAAAAAGTCGAAAAAAGTTGTTTCAGAAAACCTTAGCTTTCCAAAGCAACTTTTCTTTTTATTTATGGTCCTATGCTACATTAACTTTTATCTTTTTCATAACTCCATTGTTTGCAACAACATAGATTATGCAGCTTCCGCTCTGTTTTGCTGTAATCTCACCTGTTTTACTTACTGTTGCGACAGCCGTATCGCTGGATAAGTAACGGAAATCCTGTGCATGTGCCAACAGTTTTTTGCGTAATTGTTTTCAATCACATACATGAATTACATTTTTTTCGACATGAACAACACCCATTCCCGTATAGTAATTTATGACATTCCAAGTTATAATACATTTATACAAAAGCGGACAAGGAGATTTTTTCCAATGAAAATCGCAATATGCGATGATGACAAAAATGAGCTTTTTCATATTCTGTCTCTTCTGGCAGATTATCAGATACAGAAAAACACAGACTTTTCCTATAAACCATTCGAAAGCAGTATGGAACTTGCCACAAATGCAGCAGGAGAACGATATGATATCTATCTGCTGGATGTGGTGATGCCGGGACTAAATGGCATGGAACTGGCAAAAGAAATCCGTAGCTATGACAAAGCAGCAGATATTATTTTTCTGACCACTTCTCCAGAATTCGCAGTGGAAAGCTACACGGTGAAAGCCTCCAATTATCTGATAAAACCCATTCAGAAGGATCGGCTTTTCGATGCATTGGACGATATTATGAAAACAAGGATTGAAGATCAGGCTTCTTCTCTTGTCCTCAAAAGCAGTGTCGGTGTACACAAAGTTCGAATTTCGGAAATCATTTATGTAGAAGCTTTAAACCGAAAGGTCATTTATTATTTGAAGAACAACGAACAGATTGTATGTGCAGACAAATTTTCCTCTGTTTGTGATTTTTTACTGCAGCATCAGGAATTTCTCCTTGCACACCGATCATTTCTGGTAAATATGAACTTTATCCGTTCCATCAGCGCGACGGATATGTATCTCCTGGATGGTAAACACATACCACTCGCACAACACAGGGTTGGAGAAATCAAAAAACTTTATCTTGCATTTCAAATGAAGGAATAATTATGTCGGATTTAGCAACAACTTTAGAATTAATCAATTATGCATTTGTTCTTTTCTTTGGTGTTGTCGTTTCCCTGTATCTGGCTGACATCAATTTTATGGACTACAAATCTTTATATATCTTTACACTTTTAGGTTTTGGCGCAGCACAGGGCATCTTCTATCTTCTTATGGGAGAATCTCTGCTTTACAGATGCTATCCACTGCTCATACATCTTCCTTTGTTTCTCCTGATCTGGCTTGTGTTTCACCGGAATTTTTATGTTGCGGCCATTGCAGTATTATCTGCCTATCTGCTGTGTACTCCAAGAAAATGGGTGGGAACACTGGTTGCCTCTTTCTTTCGCGGAAATTCGTTGATTGCCAACACTACTGCAATCTGTGTGACGATTCCTTTGCTTTTCCTGATTGTCCGCTATGTTGCTCCATACATCATCCGCCTAAATATGAAAGCAAGAAAACTATTTTGCTCTTTTTCCTGCTGCCGCTTGCATACTACATACTCGAATATACTTTCACTGTCTACACCGATCTGCTGTACACGGGAGGTCCGGTTGTCATTGATTTTATGGACAGTTTCATCGTTTTATTTTTCTTCGTTCTATCTATGCTTTCACTTGATTTTTCCAATAAGAAAAACGAAGCGGAACGAAAAAACCTGCTTCTCACCACTGCAGCCACGCAGGCGCAGAAAGAAATAGAGCAGCTATCCATCTCCCAGAAACAGGCAGCCATTTACCGGCATGACCTTCGGCATCATATGACATTTTTACAAAACTGCATTGTCGAAAATAAACGGGATCAGGCTTTGAAATATATGCATCAGATCTGTACAGATATTGACAATAGCCGCGTAATCAGATACTGCAATAATGAAGCAATAAACCTGATTCTGTCGTCCTACGCCGATCAGGCGAAAGAAGTTGGCATTGATATCCAGATTTTGGTCACTGCTACAGATTTTGCACGTTTTCAGATTACAGATCTGTGCAGTCTTTTTGCTAATGCCCTGGAGAATGCCATCCATGCTTGTAAAAAAATCCCAGCTTCCGAAAAACGTTATATCACATTGAAAGTTTTTGAAAAAAATGACCGGATCTGTGTCAATATTGCAAATAATTATATCCAGAATCCGGTATTTGAAAATGAAATTCCCACCTCTCATAAAGCCAATCATGGCATTGGTGTCCGAAGCATGATTTCTGTCGTAGAAAAATATCATGGAGTGTACGGATTTTTTACAGAGAACAGGGAATTTCGTTTTCAGGCTTCCTTATAAAAGGATACAATAGAGATACCATTCTATCGGAAGGAGTCTGTGAAAACTTATGGGAAATTCTATGAAAGATATCTTTATCCATCAATATGAAAGTCAGGTAGCTCATGCGCCACTCCCCCGGCAACTTGCTGAAAACTATTCTATCAGCAGTATCATCAAAGATACCACTGATAAAAAAGTTTATCTTCTGAAAGATCAACTCAACCAGCCTTTTATCCTGAAATGCTGTTCTTCCATGTATGCAGGTGCCCTTCGACAGGAATATGATTTTCTGACACATCATACAAATATGGACTGTTTTCCTGACGCTGTAACTTTTTTCGAAGAATCGGATATGTACTTTTTGCTGCGCGATTATATCAAAGGTCCATTGCTTGGAGAACATTCCGAACATTTATATGCACAATGCACGCACTTCCGGGATTTTGAAGATGCACTGATACTCTATATGATGGAATGCTGTCAGATCATCTCCATCTTACATCATGAACAGCCACCCATGATTCATCGGGATATCAAACCGGAAAACTTTGTCTGGGAAGAAACTGCTCACGCACTTGTTCTCATCGACATTGATGCCGGCCGGCAATTTACACCTTCCAAAACAAGAGATACTGTTTTTACCGGAACATATGGCAATGCGGCTCCGGAACAATTCGGTTTCGGGCAAAGCGATGTCCGCACCGATGTATATGGATTGGGCAAAACATTTCTGTCTCTTTTATCTGGTAATGAATCCTTTCCAGAATCAAACACAGATATTCCCGGCCTTTCCGCAGATCTTGCTGCAATCCTGCAAAAAGCAACTGCTTTCAAGCCAGAAGAGCGTTATACGACTGTTTTACAACTGCAAAAAGCACTCTCGAAACTGCAAGCACAACGTAATCAAAAAAGCAATAGACCACGTTCCGGTTTTTGTCGTTCACTGGCACTCCTTTTTGCTGGAATCGTCTTAGGTTCCGGAATTGGATCAGGAATCGGTGTCATGGTAGCACAAAATTCTTTTCAACCCCCAACAGTCGCGTCTGCTGACACACAGCAGCAAGGATCTGCAATACCTGTATCAGAAACTGACACAACAAACTCTGCTGAGCCGGATACTTCCGTCTCTCACAAAGTTGCCAGTCACTCACTGGCCGAACAGGCTGGTGTCGAAACTTTTGATGCATACAAATATCAGGATCTGATTGATACCATCATCGTTGCTGCTTACCAGAATGATGCAAAATCCGTCGCATCCAACCTGGAAACACTGGTTTCACAGTTATATGAGGAGCCGGAACCTACACGCAATCCTCCGGAAGATTATTCCACCTATGATGTACTTCCAAAAGGGTATTGGATTCTATCCGGAATGGACGCTATCCGTCTTCGCCTTGTATACCGCGACAGTATCCTCAAAGAAACAATCGGCTCCTATGAAGACTATGATGCACAGCTTCTGCATATGCTCCGTCACTGTCTCTACGGAACCAACGGCTCTGATACCAGTAACCTTTATCAATACGCGCACAGCACTCCCGATGAACGAAACAATTACATTGCGACATTATCCATATCAAGTTTATTGCTCAGTTTAATGCTTTCTTTTTTGCCCTTAGAAACAGACATTTTGTCCTTCTTCGGTTCAACTGTCTTTAAGATTTCTTTCTGCAGTTTCTTTGCATCCTGTTCATTGAGAAGCTGGTATTCTCCCTCTTCTGCTTTGACATTTACATTACCCTTCTTGTCGACTGTCACTGGCTTTGTAACGAGAATTTTTTTACCGTTCTCCATCTTTACAAGTGTCAGCTTCTTACCTGCTTTAAGATCTTCTGCATTCGTTTCTACAGTATACAGTACTTTTCCTTTGGTATCCTTTACCGTCTGTGTGATAGTCAGATCCGTTGTTCCAGCAGCCTCAGTCATCTGTTTTACAACCGTTGCAGAAATTGTGGTCTTTACTGTATCATTCTTTCCTGCTTTGACCGTATTCTCAACAGCTGCTTCTGCTGTCGCAATCTTTCCTTCTGCATCTTTTGTTACCGTAACACTTGCTGAAGTATTCTTTGCCGCATTTTCAATCTCAGACTTGGTTGTTGTGGAAGCTACAGTGCCATCTGAATTCTTAACTGTTGTAACTTCCTGCTTGACTGTGTTTCCACTATCATTCTTTATCGTATCTGTCTTCGTCTCTGTTGTTGTCTGTTCTGGCTTTGTCTCCGGTGCTGGTGTCGGTGTTGGTGCCGGTGCTGGTGTAACTGTAGAGCCACCGCCTGTGGAACCGCCAGAAGAGCCACCACCTGTGTTTCCGCTGTCGCTGCTGTCTTTATCGGTATAAATCCATACATATCCATCCGTATCGTAAGTGCCATACGCATCCTGAATCTGTGCCTTTGCCTCAATAAAGAATTCTTCTGGAAAACCTGATTTTGCGCCCAACGTAATCTTATAAACACATGGTTCACTGGCATTTACCACTTCATAAGTAAAATACTTTGTACTGTCTGTAAAGTATGTAGGTTCTTCTTTTCCATCCTCATAGATTCCAGCATGTAGCTCAACATTCTTTATGATGTAATCGTCTTCCCGATTCTCTACCATGTAAAATACCGGATTGTCAGAATCTGTTTTTATTGAAGACAGATAAGATTCTTTCGAAACCGTTGTATTCTTATAAAATGCAACTTCCCGATAATATACATCCAGACTGACAACTTCTTTTGTCTTGTTATTTACCACTTTGTAACTTCCAATGCCTGGGAATGTCAGATCACAGAATCTGCTGTCTTTTGCATTTGCAGTAATGCTTCCAACCGGATTTCCTTCACTGTCAGTAAGTGATAACTGATCTGCGGTCACAATGTTGATGCTCTCATCGCTGTCGATGGTTGCAAATACGATACATACCTCATCGGTATAATATGCACCGATATCGGAGTACCAGTTGATATCAGTCGGGATTTCCGGGTTTTCTCTGTCAAGGTCGGCAATTGCGACAAATCCCTGTTCCTGCGGATATTCCTCTTTGCTCTGTACCCAGACACCAGCTTCTGTTTCATCTACCTGGTCATCCCCATTGTACAATTTCATAGTGACGCCAACTGAAAAGTTCTTCTCTTGATCTTTGTTGATCGTGATCTTGTAATTTCCATTCTCTAATTTTTCTACGGTATAAAAATCCTTAATCTCATAAGAACGATCCGTATCCTCCGGCTCCACATAGAATTCGTATTTTGGTGTCAGGTTCTCATCCACTCCATATGGAATCACATACAATACGTTGCACTCATCTTTCCATATCGTACTTCCTGAATCACATACGGTATCTGCACTTACTTCCTCTGCAGTATATAATCCGACCTTATTAAAATCTGCCGATACGATCACTGCATCATTCGGATTTTCTATCGCATATATTTTGTACTCACCAGTACCGTTGAATTTAATTCTTATATATTCATCCGGCTGCACTAGGAATGCATTTCCTGTCGCATCATTCATCGGCTCGATTGTAAGTTCGTCTTTTGTATATACTTTTTCTACCAATCCGTCTGCTGCAACTTTTGCGAACTGGTATGTCTGCTGATGATTGAGATTTCCCCATCCCTCTTTTGTATAATGTACTTGATCATCAATTACCATGTGACCTGCATTGTCATCCCAATGGAAATTCTGAGTCACACTAAATCCTTCACTCGAACCGGTAAACTGTGCTGTAAGCCATGATTCGGTTCCCCAGCCTTCCGTCTGTCCGTGATCCGGATCAAAGCCCGGCTGATGTACCTTTCCGATCAGATACAGATACTCTGTGGTATCTTTCAATGTCAGTTTAAATTTTCCTCTTGCAATTTCTTCAATAGAAACATATCGGTTGATATCATCCGCTGCAACATCGCCAGCATTGGTCGATACATTCCATTCGTACTCAACTTCTGACACATCTTCCGGAATGTTTGCGATAAAATAAAGAACATTTCCGCTTTTTGTACTGTTGTACGTGTAGTTTACAGAACCATCCAAAAGTCCATTTACCGAAGGATTCTCCGTTGTATAATAAGCGGATTCCGGATAACTCATATGAATCGTTACATAGTCTGTCGGATCATCTTTTACATATACTTTATAATCTCCTGCATCGCTTACTGAGATTTCTACTGCATTCTCCTGTTCTTTCGAATCTTTCAATGTAGCAGTTTCTCTTCCATCTACTGACTCTACCGCCAGTTCCGATGCCTGATAGATTTTTTCTGTTCCATCTTCCTTCCATGCCATAAAACGATGCAGAGGATAAATGACCTGGCTAAAGCATTCTCTTCCACCTTCATCGGATATATCTTCCATATTATTGGAAACACGCAATCCTGACATTTTGCCTTCGTAATGTACATTCAGCCACTCTTCCGGATTCCAAGTATCTTCATTTCCAAAGGTTCCATTTGCTTTCACACAAATATCCAGCCACTCGAAAGTACCCTTTTTCAGTGTAAGTTTATATACTTTTTCCTGACTGCTTTCCTCTGATGACACTAAATTTATCGTAAAATACTTGTTATACAAACTCTCATCGATATTTTCTTTTCCATCCACATTTACCTGCCAGGTTTCACTGCCATCCCATTTAACATCTTCTGGTGCAGATGTGATCAGATAAATAACTCCATCTTTTTTCGATGTATAATCATAGGAATCAATTGCACCATCCGGTGTCTTTGTTTCTGTTGTATAAAAACCAAGATCTTTATATCCAACTTCAATCGTAATTTCATCATTATCTGTACGATCTGTCAAATAAAGCTTATACCTTCCTGTATAAGAAAACTTCAGTTGCACATAATTCGCATTGTTCTCCACCGGTTCAATTGAACCGACATTTTCTGTCAGCAGCCTCTCATCTGGCTCTTCCCCGTTACCACAATAAGCCAACGTAAGCTCATCCGCCTGGATGGCGCCACCTGTCGGATTTCCCGTCTCATCCAGTTCTTTTACCAGCAATGTTGTTCCATTTACTGCTGATCCAAGCCCTTTCATCCACGTTGCCTGTTCATTCGGACCTGTGATATTTCCATCATCCCATTCCAGCCAGTCCATCGCTGCCAGTCCGCTGATGACTTCTTCTGTAGATCCCCCCTCTTCCTCAGTTACATCTGCCCATACCGTATTCACACCAAGCCCGGAAAAAAGGCTCAGTACCATTGCAAATACCATAAAAAGCGCGCTCAGTTTTTTCTTCATAAGCAAATATCCTCCTTTTATTTTATAGTACTATTGTACCAAAAGGAGGATATTGCTTGGTGTGCACGGATGCCCACATTTACATTTCTTGCTCTAATTCTTATACACCCAAAGGATGTTGTACAATGCCTGTATCAGCAGTGCCAGCATGACCGGCGCTGCAATATAATTTCAACTGCCATCACAACCGGAAAAGCAATCGCAACAAGTATTCCGGCTTTGAGATTATCTGCTGCCGCACTCGATACAAATCCCACAAGCGTCGGTCCCCCGGAACATCCCAGATCTCCGGCCAGTGCCAGCAGCGCGAACATTGCAGTCCCGCCATTTTTCAGAGCCACGGAAGCCTTGCTGAACGTTCCCGGCCACATGATACCAACTGACAGACCACAGATTCCGCATCCGACAAGCGACAGAAATGGAATCGGTGATGCAACGATCAACAGATAGGAAAAAATGCACAACACACTGCTGCCAAGCATAAACCGGTCCAGATCAATCTTATGGCCGAATTTTCCATAAAATGCACGTGAACTTCCCATGAGGATTGCAAAGATCATAGGACCTGCCAGATCGCCGATTGTCTTTGTCACACCCAGTCCCTTTTCTGCAAATGTCGATGCCCACTGGCTGACTGCCTGCTCACTTGCTCCTGCGCAGAGCATCATAAGCATCATCACCCAGAATACTTTGCTTTTACAAAGATCCAGCATTGTCATACCGCTTTCGCCCTCTTCGATCAGCGGCGCAATCGGTGCCTTTGCAAAAACAAATGCATTGATAACCGGAATCAATGCCCAGATGCATGCAAGTATCTTCCAGTTTGCAATACCGAAAATGCCAAAGAAAACAGTAGATACCAGCACAACACCTACATGTCCCCAGCAATAAAAGGAATGCAGAAGGCTCATCGCTTTTTCTTTATTATCAGTCGGACAACTCTCCACAATCGGGCTGATCAGTACTTCAATCAGTCCACCACCCAACGCATAGATAAACACTGCGATCAGTAACCCTGCAAATGGTCTGATGATTGTAATGATCTTAGCTGCAAAAGAACATTTTTACAGCATCCGTAAGTGCGTCAATATCGGCACTTCCCATAAGTTCTCTTGCCGAATGCATCGCAAGAAGCGGGATTCCGATATCCACGGTCTTTACCGGCATCAGAGTCGATGCGACAGAACCTAATGTGCCTCCACCCCGCACATCGGAACGGTTGACAAAACGCTGATAAGCAATTCCGTTTTTGTCACAAATCTGTCGCAGAATTGCCACAGCCTCTGCATCTGTCGCATAGGACTGGGAGCAGGCTTCCTTGATGCAGAATCCACTTCCCAAAACCGGATGATTTGTGATATCCATCTTTCCTCTGTGGTTTGGATGCAGACCATGTGCCACATCTACCGACAAAAGCATGGACGCATATAACATACGTTCTATCTCTTCCGCGTCTGCTCCCATGCTGCGTAAAATACGCCGTGTCATATCATGCAGTAAAATGGAAGCGGCCCCCTGCTTACTTGTATTGCCGATTTCTTCATGATCAAACAATGCGATCAAATTGATTCCATCCGCACGCTCCCCCTGCATCAATGCCTGCAATAATGCAACTACAGACGTCTGGTTATCCAGCCTTGGAGATGACAGAAATGTATCTTTTACACCCACGTACGCCGGTTCTTCCATGCAATAGGTGTTCAGTTCAAAGTCGAGAATATCTTCTTTGTCGACCGCAAGTTCTTCTGCTAAAAAAGTAAGGAAATAATCGGTCGAAGTCTCCTCTTTTGGAAGAACATCCAGAATCGGCATGAGATCGACCTGATTGTTAATTTCCACACCTTTATTTACTTCCCGGTTCATATGAATCGCCAGATTCGGAATGGTAAGTACCGCCTTTTGGGAACGATACAAAACAGTCCGCGGTGCAAATACATCCTCACTTCGCAGCACGACCCGTCCGGCAACGCCCAGTGGCCGGTCAAACCATGTATTTAAAATCGGACCCCCATATACTTCCACGTTGACCTGTGCATATGCCTCCGTACGAAAATCCGGATTTGGCTTGATACGCATGCATGGATAATCGGTATGTGCCGCAGCCATACGAACCATGTCTCCTGTGTGATAATTTTCACCTACGGTAAATGCATACAGCGTCGTTCCATGATGATTTAACACATACTTTCCACCAGGTTTCAAATTCCACTTTTCTTCATATGCAATCTCTTCAACCCCCGCCTGCTTCAAACGGTTCACAGAAGCTTCCACACACTGAAATGGAGAGACTGCTTCTTTTAATAATTCTATTAAAAATTTCTGTTCCATGTTGTTCTCCTTTATTATCTGTATATTGTAACTGTTTATTTCTTATCTTAAGAGGTTCTGAATAGTTACTCGTATTTTACCACAAATCCTACCAAATTTCCGTAAAGTGTAGTAATATATTTGCATAAATACACGTTATCCACAGGGAGGTATTTTATGCTTGCATTGCAGCTTACCGATGTCAAAGACTTTATGAATAAATTTTTGCGGAGTGAAACATTTGATCATTTTCTGTTACAGGAAGGTGTCATTACATCCGGCGCATCCTACGTGATCGACGGTCATATCCATCCTGACTTTTATACCAGCGAAGAAATGGAAGAACTTGAAATTACGGATTGTGACTTTTTGCCTTATGCACTGCTCCGTGGCAATTGTTTTGATCTGATCAAAGGGAAGAAAACGCCTTCTTCATTCAAATTTGTACTTCTTTTATCGCCAAAAAATCTCGAACGGACACTTTCGAGTATACAAAGCTCCTTTACCGGGAATGATATTACGGGAGTATTTTTTAATATCCGTTTTCAAAATCAGCAACTGACTCTGACCACCGGAATTTCCTATCGTATTTTCTCTGTCGATAAAACTTTAGACAACGAATGGGACCGTCTGGTGAAACAATTCTTGAAACAGCATGAAATCGCCTTTGAAGAACTTTAATTTGTTGCTTTACTTTTCCAAAGCGTTATGCTATTCTAAGCTTAGTTGCATGGCAACATAAATATATTGGAGGTACTTTCGATGAACAAAGGTACAGTTAAATGGTTCAACAACCAGAAGGGTTACGGATTCATCACCGCTGAAGACGGACATGATGTATTCGTACATTATTCAGGACTTAACATGGAGGGTTTTAAATCTCTCGAAGAAGGAGCTGCAGTAGAGTTCGATATTACTGATGGCGCTAAAGGTCCTCAGGCAGTTAACGTAGTAGTAGTTAAATAATTGCCTTATAATCAAGTTTCTATGTACCTTTTTCTTTGTAATTAGATTAAGATATTGGATCCGCGATTAGAAAAAGACAACCGATTTCCGGTTGTCTTTTTTTGTAAGACTAAAGATAAAGGTAACTATTCAGAACCATGATTCTATACTTCAAAAGCCTCTTTGATACTATCATAATGCAGGAAAATTCCCTGTTTTGCAAATTCTTTGATCTCATCAAGTGTCGCAAACTTATATCCATCCGTCTCTGCTTCCTGCAAATGCAGATCACTCTCATCAAAATCTATAATATAACGATATACGTCTACAAAATAATTATCCCCCTCACCCGGGTTCTCTCTGTGGTAAGTAAACATATATCCGCCATCGGCACCACTGACATCCAATCCTGTCTCCTCTTTGATTTCCCGCTGTACAGCTTCTTCGGATTCTTCTCCTGCCTGTGCTGCGCCTCCGGAAACTTCCCACCAACCAGGTGCCCATGCTTTTGTCATCACACGCTTTGTGATCAGAAAACGTCCATCCGGTCGTGCGATCACACCAAGTACCGTCAAATGATATTCATCATCCGCAAGATTAAAATGATTGCGCTCCATGGTTCTTCCTGTCCGCACTTTATTTTTATCATAGATGTCCCATAATTCCATAACCTGTTCCTCATTCTTTCCTGTTTGTTATCTTTTCATTTCGTAACTATTCAAAACCACTTGGAATAGTTACTCTATTTCTAAAGATAATAGCACAAACCAACGCTCTACGCAATTATCTCCGGCATATGTTTCCGATACCACTTTGGCATAAGATTATTCTGGCATTTTTCATTATGTCTCGGCTTAATCTCCATAGTTGTAAAATACTGTTTCCACAGTTCTGTGAAATAGTCATCTTCTTTCTCCGGTATATGAATATTCTCCCCCGATACCAGCACACAGGCATGATAGGCTTCGTGCACGGCACCGATCTTACGGTTGCAGTCATACATAATAAAATTTTCATTCGGGAACCGGTCCGAAAAATGATCCATCATAAGAGGAACCAGATTACATTTCGGCTCTATCTCCGCAAGAAGTACCGACGTTTCTCCACTATGTACTTCCCGGAACCGCAGAAACCCGCGCATCTTGTCCTCTTCATTTGCGACTTTTCGATCCAGTTCCATCATACGCATAACATACGGATCTGCAAGATGATCCATAACACTATGTCCGACTGCAAATGCCCGCACAAGATATCCGAGAACCACACTTGCCCGATCTTCCGCAAAATGGCATAGCGCCGATACGATTGTCTGATAATCCCGAAATCCCAGACGACTCTGTATCGTGCGGACTGTCTTGGCTACTTTTTCTGCATTCACCACAACTTCCCGCTCCTCTGCAAACAGCGTCAGGCAGCCCTCCCCCATCGCAATCTCTATATCATCGTTATATGGCTGCTGCATCTGCTTTTTGTATACAAACGCATCATAGATTGCTGTAAAAATCCCTTCCAGCGAATCTTCACAATGTAATATCAACATTCTCTGCTCTCCTTACTGCAAATGATACTGTGGATCAAAAAGTGACAACTGCTCATATCCACTCGCAGTCCCATCCGACAAAAGCATCTCTGCCGGCTTCTCATTATAGATCAGATGCCGCGTAATATAATTCTCTTCCAACCTTGTCTGATACATCATCTTTCCTTTGCAGGTGATAAAGTACAACGCACGTTTTAACACCACACCCATCTTTTTAATGTCGGAAAAATCCAGTGATGCGTGCCTTCTGGCTGCAAGAATTCTTTTTGCACTTTTTGTTCCAATCCCCGGCACACGCAAAAGTGTATAATAGTCTGCCTTGTTGATTTCCACTGGAAACAGTTCAAGGTGATGTACTGCCCAGTCGCACTTCGGATCGATCTGCTCATTAAAATTCGGATTCTTTTCCGACAAAAGTTCGTCGGCCTGAAACCCATAGAAGCGCAGTAAAAAATCTGCCTGATACAGTCGATGCTCCCGAAGAAGCGGAGGTTTCTTGCCAATCGCAGGTAAGCTTTCATCCTCATTGACATTGATAAATGCCGAATAAAACACGCGCTTCATCTCAAACTTGTGATACAACGCCTCGGTAACCGACATAATCTGGTAATCACTTTCTCCGGTTGCCCCAATGATCATCTGCGTACTCTGCCCCGCCGGAACAAAATAACGATCCGGATGCGACAGATTCCTCGTAATCTGTGATATGCTCCTATTGGGAACCTGGAAATTCTGTGCCACATTATTCTTCTTTGCAACAGTTCCCGCAGTCTGCATCTGTGTGAAATTCCAGCTTTGCTCCGCAACCGCGTCCGCTTTCTTCTGCTGGATTGCCTTCACACCTTTTTGATAATCCTGCAATCTTGCATAACTATCCCGCATCTCTGCCATCTGGTTATAATAAGATTTTTCGTCAATGTACACACGGCTTTTCATACTGATAACACCATGCGTCTGACGGCTTTCTTTGATTCCATTCTGTATCTGCCGCATCGGTGAAAGAATATTCTTTCTCACCTTATTCGGTGCTACCTGACGAAGTCCCTCTGCGGTCGGCAGCTCTAAGTTCACACTCATGCGGTCCGCAAGATATCCTACCATCTCCACCACATCAGCAGATGCCCCCGGGATTCCCTTGAGATGCACATATCCATTGAAATGATACTTCGTCCGAAGTAAAAAAAGCGTCTCATACAAAAGTCCCATCGTATAATCCGGTGACTTGATAATACCGGAACTTAAGAACAATCCCTCGATATAATTTCTTCGATAAAACTCTACGGTAAGCTGACATACTTCGTCCGGCGTAAATGTTGCCCGGCGATTGTCATTGGAAGAGCGGTTCACGCAATACTTACAGTCATAAATGCATTCATTGGTAAAAAGGATCTTCAGTAAAGAAATACATCTGCCATCCCCGGTAAACGCATGACAGATGCCGCTTGCAAATGCATTTCCCATATTCTTTCCGTCCCCACCCCTGTGCACACCACTGGAAGTACAGGCAACATCATACTTTGCTGCATCTGACAGAATTGTTAACTTTTCCATAATGTCATTTATCTGCATGATATTTGTCATTTTATTATGCTCCTGCAAGTTTTTATTCATTCTCTGATTTATTATTTCGAACAAATGTTTGTTTTCATTATATTACAGAACATATGTTTTTGCAAGAGCCATTCGGAATAATCCATTCTTACTTTTACGGTACAGAGAATACCAAAGAAATATCGCATACAGTAAAAAAGAGACCATCCGGACAAACAACTGTCCAAATGGTCTCCTGAACTTTTATATTCTATACTATTTTCTTTTCATTAGTCTCTATGCATAGAGAATGTTTCCATATGATAGTTCTTTAAGTTGTCTAAGATCTGACGATCGTCTGCTTTACCAAGAAGCTCATCACGGAATTTCTTTGTCACGATCATATCATTGAAGGAGCTTGGTCCACCGACACATCCACCTTCACATGCCATACCTTCGATAAAGTCATCCGGTAACTTGCCTGCTTTCATAAGCATCAGGAACTTACGACACTCTGCTGCACCGTTTGCCTTACATACCTTAGGCTCGATACCAGCTTCCATCTCTTTCATGCTCTCAACAACGGCTGCGGTAACTCCACCGGAGTTTGCAAAACGCTTTCCATATACAGAAGACTCCTGATAGCTTGTATCGCCAGGCTGAAGTTCAACACCCTTGGCACTCATGATGGCACGCATCTCACTATATGTAAGAACGTAATCTGCGTTTCCTTCAATCTTCTGGTCAACAACTTCGGATTTCTTTGCAACACATGGTCCAACGAATACAGTAACGGCATCCGGATCCTGTGCTTTGATCAGACGGGATACAGCACACATTGGAGAGATTGTTGTAGAAATCTTGTCTGCCATATCAGGGAAATGTAAACGAACCATATTTACAAATCCAGGACAGCATGAAGTAACTTTCTTCTCGCCTTCCTTATATGCTTCTACCCACTCAGCAGCCTCGGAAGCAGCGGTCATATCTCCACCTAATCCTGCCTCAACGAAACCGTTGAATCCAACTTCCTGCATTGCTTTCTTCCAGCTTCCCATTGTGATGTTGGCACCGAACTGTCCCTCAGTTGCAGGAGCTGCAATTACATATACTTTCTTTTCAGACTTCAATGCATTGATAACATCGACAATGTAACTCTTTGATCCGATTGCTCCGAATGGACAGCTGTGGATACATTTACCACAACGGATACACTTGGAATCATCAATCACAGAAATTCCATATTCATTGTATGTAATCGCATTTACAGGACATGCAAACTTACATGGTCTCTTCAGATGCGCAATGGCATTGTAAGGACATGCTGCTGCACAACGTCCACACTCTTTACACTTCTGTGGATCAATGTGGGAACGATGACGTCCTGCCTCGATTGCTCCAAATTTACATGCATTGATACATGCCTTACCCATACAGTTCTGGCAGTTCTCTGTTACTGTGTAGCTGGAGATTGGACAATCCTCACAGGCAGCATTCATTACCTGAATAACGTTTCCATTATCTTCAGGACCAGGTGCCTTACCTTCTGCCAGACGGACACGTTGACGGATGATCTCACGCTCCTTATAAATACAGCAACGGAACTGAGGTGTTGGTCCCGGAATCAAACGAACCGCAATATGATCTCTCTCAGAATCAAGTGTTCCTTCAAATGCCAGTTTTGCTACCTCACGCAGTACTGCATGTTTAATTTTAATTACATTTTCGTCAGCGTACATATTATCTCCTTTTCTAAATTTCTCGTTCGCATAAATCAGTCTTATTGTACATAAATTTTCAATAAAAATCTATATATGTATCTATCAAAATACAAAAAACATGGATAATTCAAACAGAAATCAAAAAATCGAACCTTACCTGCGGGCCGACATGCAGGCAACGCCGGAAGAACTGGAAAACCCGGTGATCTTGCGACCGGCTTTTCCGAAACAGAAAATCTCTGGGAAGTCATTATTCTTTATTCCGGTACCGCCGATGCTTTACAACAGACATTTCCCAATTTCCGGATTACATTCCTTCTGAATAACTACGCCATTTTGCTTCTGCCAGAGGAAGCAATCGATGCCCTTGCGGATTCTCCGCAGGTCATTTATATCGAACGCCCGAGGCGGCTTTTCTTCGAAGATCTTCCGGCCATCCGTTCCTCCTGCATTACGGCAATCCAGGAGGCTCCACTTTCCCTGACGGGAAAAGGCGTGCTTTTGTCCATCATAGATTCCGGCATCGATTATATGCATCCGGATTTTCAGAATGCAGACGGATCCACAAGAATTCTGGCGCTGTGGGATCAGACCATAACGCCCGATCCATCAAAAAATTTTCTTTCCCCTCCCGGCTACACACTGGGCACACTGTTCACAGAGGAACAGATCAATGCTGCTATCGCTGCCCCCACACTGCAGGAACGTTCTGCATTCTGTCCAAGCTTTGATACCAGCGGACACGGAACGCATGTGACCGGTATCGCCGCCGGAAACGGCCGTGTGCAGATTGCAAACCGCGGGATTGCCTATGAAGCTTCTCTTCTTGTTATCAAACTCGGCGCCCCCGGACCTATGGGTTTTCCAAGCACTACACAGCTGATGCAGGCGGTCGATTTTTCCGTCCTCTATGCCATAGACCATCAGTTACCGCTTTCCATCAACCTCAGTTTCGGCAATACCTACGGCTCCCACAGCGGCACTTCCCTGTTGGAAACCTATCTGGATTCCGTATCCGATCTTGGGCGGATCTGTATTGTGACCGGCAGCGGAAATGAGGGAAATAATGGTGGTCACGCTGGTGGACGCATTCTTTCAAACACCTCGAAGTCCCTGGAATTTGTTGTGGGTGATTATGAAAGAAATCTCTCCATTCAGATATGGAAAAATTACTGGGATGAAATCCGCATTCAGCTGCTTCCGCCATTTTCGCAGGCTCCCATCCAGATTCCTGACACTCCCGGAAGCTGGCGCTTTGCCGTGGGAGATACCGAGCTTCTTATTTATTGTGGTGCGCCTTCTCCCTACAGTCTCTATCAGGAACTCTACATTGATTTTATTTCTTCGCGTACCTACATTGCTTCCGGTGTATGGACCTTTCTTCTTACTGCCCAGAATATCACAGACGGAATCTACGATCTGTGGATGCCTGCAGCGGCAATCCGCGGCAATGCAACCCAGTTTCTTGCACCTACACCGGAAACCACACTTACGATTCCGTCCACCGCTGCCAAAACGATCAGCGTCGGTGCCTATGATTCCAATACCAATACTTACGCCCCTTTTTCCGGACGCGGATTTACATGGAATACGAATCAGGTAAAACCGGATATTGTTGCTCCCGGAGTAGACATCACAAGCTGCGCCGTGGGTGGGGGCTACGAAACAAGAAGTGGTACTTCCATGGCCACACCTTTCGTGTCAGGAAGTTGTGCCCTGCTCATGCAATGGGGCATTTTGCAGGGAAATGATTCCTTTTTGTACGGTGAAAAAATGAAGGCCTATCTGATAAAAGGGGCCCGGAAACTTCCCTTTGTAGAGAAATATCCAGACCCCCGCGTGGGTTGGGGTGCCCTGTGTGTATCCGCAAGCATCCCTTCTTTGTAATTTTATTCTTCTTTCATAAATCTGTCGTAGAATTCTTCTTTTGGAACCGGTTCGCCAAAGTAGTAACCCTGAATCATTTCCGCTTTCGTCTGACGAAGAATATCTACCTGCTCCTTGGTTTCAATTCCTTCTACGATACACTCGATACCAAGATCATTGATCAGAGAAGTCATATAATCAAGCATCATGCGGCTTCTCTGGTTTGTTGTAATTTCTGTTACCATGGAACGGTCGATTTTTGCGGAATCAAAATCATACTGCAACAATACCGACAAATTCGAATACTGTGTACCAAAATCATCCATAGAAAGACGAAATCCCATCTTTTTGAGTGCATTGGATACATTCTCGATCACAATGTGATCCATATCTCCTACCGTCTCTGTCACCTCGATATGTACCATTCCCATCGGCACATCATATTTTTCTGTAACCGCTTTGACTCTTTCCAAAAGATCCGGATACAGGATCGTCTTCTTCGAGAAATTCAAAGAAATCGGTACCAGACGATGTCCAGCTTTCTGCTCCGCCTGCTGATACTTAAATACTTCCTCTAAAACAAACAGGTCGATCATATAAATCAGATTATAATGTTCCAGAACCGGTATAAAATGGGAAGGTGCCACAAGTCCAAGTTCATCATCCAGCTGCCGTACCAGGGCCTCTGCACCTTCCGTCTTCCCAGACGCAATATTTACCTTCGGCTGCAGATACACAAGATAATGATCTCTGTCCAGCAAATCCTGCACTTCCCGAATCAGATTTCCTGCAATCTTACGGAACGCAGTATTTCCATGAAGAATTTTCACCTTGTCATTGTCCATGACCGCTTCTGCTTCTGCAATCTGTGAATATACGGCAGGATGTGAACTCCAGCTATATCCATTTGCCACAGAAAAAGAAAGCAGTTCCAGACGTTCTTTTAATTGATTCACCCGTTCTTCAAAATCTTTTCGTTTTATATTTGCGCATAAAACAAGCATTTCGTCCTGATCATAACGAAACAGCCGATATCCATCAAAAGTCTCTTTGAGTATCTCTGCCACTTCGATCAGCTTCTTATTGCCATACAGATATCCAAACTGATGGTTCATATCCGAAAGCTTGATAATATCGGTTGTGATAATTCCAAGTGATTGGTATCCCTGAATTTCACGTTCTTTTTTCCACAATACAAAACTGTTGCGGTTCCATAAGCCTGTGAGACTATCATGTGTTTTACTCTTCTCACAGATTTCATTTGCGCTTTCCCTCAAAAGACATGCATTCAGATACTCGGCAACCATCTGTACAAGCATAGATTCCTCAATGTGTCTGCGCGGATTAAAAACCAAAAGAGCAC
>ERZ781272.634-NODE-634-length-19767-cov-3.640524_pt1 | contig 19767 bp, 18 predicted proteins | sample MGYA00375850_ERZ781272 | MGnify/ENA primary metagenome ERZ781272 (study PRJEB29790, sample SAMN06051246) | human gut metagenome | host: Homo sapiens | place: USA: Cincinnati, Ohio | collected 2013-06-21 | study: EMG produced TPA metagenomics assembly of the Gut...
CTTTTTAAATCATAAAAAAAAATATTTGTATCCATTTCTATGTTTAGCAGGTTATAAATTTGCTCTTTGTCTTAATACTTATTATTATTTATTACTATTTTTTTTAAATAAAAGAAGTCGCTTTTTAAGAAGAAACATGTTCCCAATGTAAGTAATAAAAAAAATATTAAAATGCCCATAAGTTTATTAGTATTTATTTTTTTTCTTTTCTTCAAACACACCCCTCCTTATTTTTTTATTATATATAAAATACTTCTTTCATAATGAAAATCCCTACAAAAAATTTTTCTTTTTATTAATCAAATTATGACAAATTCTCACTTCATTAATATAATAAGTTATTTTTATATTTTGGTATTTTATTTTTTTTTACGATAAATATATTTGGAATGGTATTAATTCAATCAAATTTTAATTTAACAGTTAAAAATACAGTGAATGCTTCATTAGGTGAATATTCGGTTATTTACACTAATCTTGAATCTAAAGAAACAATGAGTAATATTTTTTTAACTAATAGAGATATTATTAAAATAAAGAGTGATTCATACCTTAAAAATATTAATAACCCAAATATCTCATTAGAGTTTAGAACACTTGATAAGAAGATGTTTTATAGTACTAAGAATTCAGATATATTATACTCGGAAAAGATTTATAATATTAAAGATAATTTAAGTAATTATATGATATATAAAGAAGAAAATAATAAGATTCTTTTAATAACTAATATTATTTCAATTAATAATAATAAATACTATTTTACATATATGAACAACTTGGATAATTTATATAACGATAGGATAAAGAGTATTTTTACTCTTATAAAGCTAAATGTGGTAATTGGGGTTTTTTTACTATTTATTATATATCTAATATCAATAGAAATAACAAAACCAATTAATAATTTAATTGATAGTATGGAAGATATTATAGAAGGAAATTATAACAAAAAATTTACTTATAAAAGCAATATTTCTGAAATCAATTCAATCTCCAATAATTTTTCACTTATGAATGAGGAAATACAGAAAAAAATAAAACAACTTAGAGAACAAAATAATTCTAAACAGAGATTTATTGATAATTTAACCCATGAGATAAGAACACCTTTAACATCAATTATTGGATATTCTGATTTAATGATGAATAAGAAAGTACAAGATATAGATTTAATTTATAAATCCTTTAATAATATAAATAGGGAAGGAAAACGTATTTTAGCACTGACATCAAATCTTGTTTCATTAATTACGCTAGATAAAAAATCATTAAAATTAAATAACTATAGTTTAAAAGAGATCTTGTATGATGTTAGGAATGCATTAAACATGAAAATAACTCAATATGATGTGGAGCTACTTATTAAAGGCGATGATATTGAAGTCTTTTCAGACAAAAATCTATTAATTATTTTAATTTCTAATTTTATTGATAATGCAATTAAAGCAACAATTGATAGAGATATAAGAAAAGTTATATTAATAGTTGATAAAAATATATTGGTAATAAAGGATACTGGTAAAGGTATTTCAAAAAGTGATATAAATAAAATATTTGAACCATTTTATATGGCTGATAAATCAAGAAATAAATCTGTATATGGATTTGGATTAGGACTTAGTATATGTAAAGAAATTAGCAATTTATTAGATATAAATATTGAAATAAAAAGTGAAATCGATGTGGGAACAGAAATAATATTGAATTTTAAAGGGAGCTTAAGAGAGTGAAAAAAGTAGTAGTTATTGTAATAGTAATTTTTATAGTAACTTATATTTCGTATAATCATACAAGTACTAAAATTGAAGAAAACAAAATATATACTAAAAATATAGATTTTTCTGCTGGTAAAGGTGCACCGCTTGACATTGATGACACTCGAATTATAGAAAAATCAAAAGAAATACTAACAGCAATATATAATGAAAATGATTTTACCAAATTTAACATTGATATAAATTTATCATCAGATAGTATTTTTTATGCTTACTTCTTAACAAAAGAGACAACAGGTTATTTTATAAGTTTTAATATAGATGAAGGAATTTTAAATAGCTTAATAAAACTTGAAAAAGTTGAAGTTAAATCTAAAGATACGCAAAAGTCCTTAGAGGAATTATTGGATATTGCAGAAGGAAATATAGAGAAGCTTCAAATATATGATATAGACAGTTTTGAAATAGATAAATATGAATTTTTTGGAGAAACATTTGCGATTTATTATAAAAATAAATATTCAAGTAGACAAATATCTATTTTTATAGATTATGTGACTGGTGAGTTATTAGAATACAATTACTATATTTAATTAAGTTATAAATAGAATAATATTAAAAAATTTAACATTAATATTTATTGAAAAAATGTAAAAAAAGTGCTACATTGGTATAGTGGTATTACCACTGTACCAATTGCTTTTGTGAGGAGGTGAATTTGATGAAATATTTACAACAATTAATGATTATTTTAGCAGCATATATTTTAGGGGTAGTAGTACAAGTTGTCTTTAACTTACCAATTCCAGGAACTGTATTAGGATTAATTTTACTTTTCTTGGGATTATATAGTGGAATAATTAAAGCAGAAATGATTGAAGATATGTGTGAGATTTTAATATCCCATATGTCTTTTTTATTTATTCCAGCAGGTGTTGGATTAATCACTAGTTTCAAATTTTTACAAGGAAAAATTATGGCTTTCTCAGCTATAATAATAATTTCAACTGTTATTGTATGGGTGGTTACTGCATATGTAGTGAAATTTTTAAGAAAGGTGTGTTCTAAGTGAAAGATATAATTAGTTCTCCTGTATTTGGGGTGTTAATATCTATTGCTGTTTATTTAACAGGATGCCTAATTAAAGACAAATTAAAGTTCTCAATTTTTAATCCATTATTAATTGCAATAATACTTTTAGTTATAATCTTATCAAAATTTAATATTCAATATAGTGATTATAATAAGGGAGGAGAAATAATTTCTTTCTTTTTAGCACCAGCCACTGTTGCTTTGGCATTACCATTATATAAGAAGTTTTCTCTATTTAAGAAAAATGCACTGCCTATTTTGGCTGGAATTTTATGTGGGGCTATATCAGGAATAATTAGTGTTATTGGACTTGCAAAGTTATTTCATCTTTCAAATGAGCTTACAGAATCATTAATACCTAAATCAATAACAACGCCAATAGGAATGGCATTATCAGAACAGTTAGGAGGTATGCCATCAATTACAGTCGTTGCAATTATAGTAACTGGAATATTGGGATCAATTATTGGACCGTTTTTGTACAAGCTATTAAAAATAAATGATAAAGTTGCAATGGGAATAGCTATGGGAAATTCATCTCATGCAGTTGGTACGGCAAGAGCAATGGAGATAGGTGAAACAGAAGGTGCAATGAGCGGCTTAACTATTGCAATTTCAGGGATAATAACAGTTGTGTTGGCACCTATATTGTGGAATTTTTTTCTAAAACTTATTAATTAGTAATTTAAGGGGGAATATGTATGGCTGATAACTCAAGAAAAAATATAATGTCAATAGGAAAAATTATCTGCTCCATTGATAAGTTATTGATAGAAGGAAAAGAACAAAGATTAAAAGCAAAATTAAGCAAGCAAATAAAAAACAGTATTTTTACAGATGATATATTAGCTAAGCTTAATGAATGTGATTTTACAGGAATAATTGATGAAGAAGAAAGTGTAGTTAAACTTTTTGACAGTATATTTCCTATATTTATAAATGATAATAATGCTACTTTTAGATTATATAAGCATAAGATAGAAGTAGATTTATCGGATGATATGAAAGATAGGTATATTTATATGTTTTCTGACGGTAGATTAACATCTGGATTATTTCAATGTTTCTCTATTGGTGATAATGAATATTTATATGGAATAAAGAGAATAATTGATGTAATACCATTATTTAAAAGAGAACTTCTTAGTACATTAGCTAATTTTAAAGATAATATTGATAAACATAATTGTGAAATAAAGAACTTTGAAGGTAGAGAAGATTTAGCAGAAAAGAATTACTCTGAGTTAAATTCATATTTAACAGAAAAGATAGCTAATGAAAGGAAGTTATAGATGCTGAATCCAGTAAAAAATACAAAAGTATATGAAGTAATAATGGAAGAGATAAAAGATATTGTTAAAAAGGGAGAATTAAAAAGCGGAGAGAAACTTCCATCCGAAAGAGAACTGGCTGATAAGCTTGAAGTGAGCAGAACATCAGTGAGAGAGGCATTGAAAGCCTTAACTATGCTTGGACTAATAGAATCTAAACATGGTGAAGGTAATTTTATAAAAAGTAATTTTGAAAATAGTTTATTAGAGCCATTATCTATTGTTTTTTTACTTATAGGAAGTAAAAATGAAGATATTATTGAATTAAGAAGAATAATAGAACCAGAAGCAGCAGGTCTTGCTGCAAAAAATATAACAGAATCTGAGCTTAGAGATTTAAAAGAAATAATGAAAGAATTAAATAATTCTTTAGATGCTGAAATTTGTGCACAATTAGATAAAAAATTCCACTATAAAATAGCACAGGCTTCAGGAAATCATTTGATTTCTACAATAATGTTTTCAATTTCATCTCTCATAGAGAAATATATTGATAGTTCTCGTATTCACAATATAAATAAAAAAGTGGTTAAACTTCAACATGAAGAAATATACAAGGCCTTAGAAAGTCGAGATTCTAAGAAAGCTTCTGAATATGTAAAAAAACATTTAGAGTTGGGCATTATTTAAATAGAAGGATACATGTTAAGTATGTGAAATTTTACTTTAAACACTACTATATCCTTTGATTTATATATAAAGAAAGAAGGTATATTATGATTGGTGATAAAATGTTTTATAAAACATTATTTAAAAATTTATTTGTAGACACATTTGAACTAAAGCTATGGGATGGAAGTTCGGAGATTTATGGTGAAGGAGAACCAAAATTTAAGATAATTTTTAATGAACCAATTCCAAAAGCGGATATTATTAAAGATCCATCAATTGCTTTTGGTGAAGGATATATGACTAAGAAATTAGATATAGAAGGAAGTATTCAAGATGTTATAGAATCATTATATAATAGTAAAGAGAGCTTTTTAGGTAATGAAAAGTATGCTAATTTAATAAAGATGGTTAAGAATAATATAAAAAATAGCAAAAAAAATATTGAATTCCATTATGATGTAGGAAATGATTTCTATAAGTTATGGCTAGATGATACTATGACATATTCTTGTGGATACTTTAAATCTCAAAATGATTCATTAACTGATGCACAAAAAAATAAGGTTGATCACATACTTAAAAAGTTGAACCTAAAAGAAGGAGAAACTTTATTAGATATAGGATGTGGATGGGGAGAATTAATAATTACTGCAGCTAAAAAGTATAAAGTTAAAGCTATGGGCGTAACACTAAGTACTCAGCAATTTGAAAAAGTTAAAAAAAGAATAGAAAGTGAAGGACTAAATGAATTAGTTGAAGTTGAACTTACAGATTATAGAGAAATAAAAAATAGAAAATTCGATAGAGTTGTCAGTGTAGGAATGTTAGAACATGTTGGTAAAGATAATCTTTCTGAGTATTTTTCTACCGTAAAAGAATTATTAAATGATAAAGGTGTATCTTTGCTTCATTGCATAACTAACACTTCTGATAGTGGAACTAACAGCTGGATAAATAAATATATATTCCCAGGTGGATATGTACCATCAATTCAAGAATTAGTTAATTATATGTCGGAGAAAAACTTTAATGTAATAGATGTTGAGAATCTTAGATTACATTACGGAAAAACATTGGAATGCTGGGCATCTAATTTTGAAAATGCGATGCCTGAAATAGAAAAGATGAAGGATGAAACTTTCATAAGAATGTGGAGGATGTATTTAAACTCTTGTGCAGCTTCATTCAATTGTGGAAATATTAATTTACATCAATTCTTATTTACTAAAGGAGTAAATAATGATTTGCCATGGACAAGAGAATATATGTATAAATAAATTTAAAATATATATTTAATGGCTGTAACGTTAAACATATCTGAGTTAAGGTATGTGTAACGTTACAGCTTTTTTTATAATATAATATATATTGGATAAGATTATAATAATAATAAATTACTACATTAAAAACTTAATAAAGTATATTATGTAAAATATTGAAAAAATATACTTGGCATGAGATAATTATGACACATATTTAATTATTTAGTTTAGAGTAGCTATAAACAGAATTGTTTAGCCAATAATATTTAGAAATCACCCAAAAGGAGGGGATAGTCATGATAGTTATTGTTAATGGAAAAATGATTCTATATGGACTTGATAATATTAACAAAAAATTGGACAACATTATTGAGTCATTAAATTTAGAAAAACAATGTTTTGAAATAAAGCTTATAATGTATGAAGCTATTACTAATGCATTTATCCATGGTAATAATAGTGATACGAGTAAGCCAATATGTGTAGAATGGGAAAAAGCGGAGAATTTTGTGTGCATTAGCGTAAAAAATTCAGTAAAAAAAGTTGGAAACTTAGAAATTAATAAAAATATAGAAAAGAATATGTTTAAAGAATCAGGAAGAGGATTATATATTATATCTTCATATGCAGATGAAGTTAAATTTGAAGATGATTCAATAATAATGAAAAAGATATTATAAAAAGGGGAAATAATGATGAAAGTTTCAGTAAAGATAAAATTAATGGCTACATTTTTTATTCTTATTACAGTACCAATGATTATACTTGGATTCTTATCTTATGAAATGGCATCAAAATCTTTACAGGAAACTGTTAAAGAACAATTGAAGAAAGAAACAGAAGATACATCGGAATTGATAAATAAATCAATACAATCAGTTAAAAGTTCAATAGAAATAGCTAGTTTAAATGGTCAGCTTGGAACTATGATAGAAAATCAAAATGGTACAGAAATTGATACTTCATTTAAATACATAACAAATGTTCAAAAGAGCAATAAAGAGCTAATGGAAGTGTTGATAATTACAGATTCAACTGGAAAAGTTGTTATTGATACTCAGACAAAAGAACCAGATATAGATCTTAGTGATAGAGATTATATGAAAAAAACACTTAGTAGTGGAGAAGTTGCTGTTAGTGAAGTTTTGACATCAAGATTTACTGGAAATCCAGCTGTATTTATATCTTATCCAATTAGAAAAAATGGCAAAATTATTGGAACTTTAGTTGGAAGTATAAAATTCGATGGTATATCAAGCTATGCAGCCAAAATAAAAATTGGTGAAAAGGGATATGCTTATATGATTAATAAGGATGGATTAATTGTATATCATCCTGATCAAAGCAAGATATTAAAAGAAAATATAAGTGATACTACAGATAGCAGCTTTAAAAAAATTGTTGAAGAAATGAAAGAAGGAAAGATATCAGAAGGATTATATACATATGATGGTGTATATAAATATGTAACATTCAAACCGGCAGATAATTGGATAGTCGCAATAACAGCAGAGTACAATGAGTATATGGCTTCAGCAATAAATATAAGAAATGATACAATCCTTATTGTCATTATCTCAATAATTATTGCTATGATATCAGCGTATATATATTCGATAAATGGAATAATAAATCCAATTAAAAAATTAGAAGTTTTAATGAGGAAGGCAGGATGTGGAGACTTAACAGTTAAAGCTAAAATAAAAAATAATGATGAAATTGGTCATCTTGGAAATTCTTTTAATGATATGATTAATAATCAAGAAAAGATGGTTAAGAATGTAAGATTTGCTTCGCAGCAATTAAATGAAGCATCTGAGCAGATGGCATCATCTTTGGAAGAAATAAGTGCTACAACGGAAGAAGTTAGTGCTACAATCAATAATGTAGCAGAAGACTCAAATAAACAAAATAGATCTATTATAGACATTTCAGAAGTGTTAATTCAATTATCAAGTCTTGTTCAGCTAGCCCCAAATAGAGCTAAATCCACAAGTTCAAATGCCGTTAATTCAAAAGAAGTAGCTGATCTTGGAAGGCATAAGGTTAAAGAAACTGTACAAGCAATGAATAGTATTAGTAGAGAAAGCAATGAAGCATTTAAAGTCCTTGAGAGTGTTAATAGTTTATCTGTTAAAGTAGGTGGTATAGTAAATACTATAAATGCTATTGCAGAGCAGACAAATCTTTTAGCACTAAATGCTGCAATAGAGGCAGCTAGAGCAGGAGAACATGGAAAGGGATTTAGTGTGGTTGCAGAAGAAGTAAGAAAATTAGCAGAAGAGTCTAACGATAAAGCAAAAGAAATTGCATCATTAATTGATGAAATGAGTAAGCAAACCCAAAATGCTGTAAGTGCAATGCAGAGGGCAAATGATAAAGTTGAGAATGGAGTAGAAATAGTATCGGAAACAGATGAAGCATTTATTAATATACTCGATTCTGTAGAGAATATAGTTGGACATGTTAATGAAATACTTGATATTACGAGTGATGAGGTTGCCTCTTCAGATAAGGTAATTCAGCTTATTAATGATGTTGCAACAATAACAGAAAATAATAGTGATAATTGTCAGAATGTAGCATTAGCAACACAAGATCAAGCTAATGTCATAAATAATTTAACAGCAACAGCAGAAGAGACAAGTTCTATGTCAGAAGAATTAATTAATATTGTAGAAGAATTTAAAGTATGAGGTGATAATTGATGAATAGTATTACTATATATATACCTAAAATTTTTATAGTTGATGAAGTTGCAAATTTTAGAGTAGAAATAAAAAGGCTAATAGATGAAGGAAATAAGAATTTTATTTTTAATTTTAGCCAATGTGATTTTATTGATAGTACTGGTCTTGGAGCATTAGTGTCTATTTATAAAAAATGTATTGAAAAAGATGGAAGTATACAACTTAAATCATTAAATCCAGATGTTGAAAAATTATTTAAACTTACTAGACTAGATAAAGTATTTGAAATATATTAATAAAATAATTTTTTAATTATCTGCTTGACTTCACTGGCGAAAGGAATTAAGGGATTATGAATAAAAAGCACATAGCACTTACAGAAAAAGAGATAAATGGAATACTAAATGGAATACCAGATATAATAAAAGTATACAATCCAGATCATACAATATGTTTTTGTAATGAAGCAGGATATAAATTTTACAATAAAAAACCTGATGAAGTGAAAGAAAAGATATGCTATGAAATACTAGGCAGAAATGAAAAATGTATAGGCTGCTCTTTTGAAGCTGTTATAAGAACTAAAAAAATGATAACAAAAGAGCGATATATTCCTGAGTTGAATAAAGTTATGGATGTATGCTATAATCCAATTTTTAATGAAAATGGTGAACTGGAATTTGTTGTAGAGAGATTAAGAGATATAACAGAAAAAAAAATGTTGGACAAACTATTAAAAGATAGTAAGGAGAGATACAAACAAATTATAAATGCATCACCAGATGCTTTACTTATTATAGTGGATAACAAAATTGTTTTAGCAAACTATGAGACATGTAATTTAATTGGATTAAGCTATAATGAAATAATTGATAGTAATATATATAGATATTTTAATGAAAAATACTTAAAAGTTTTACATAAGAGATTTAGAAACATATTAATAAATCAAATAATAAAAGATACACATGATTATGAATTCGCTTTTTTGGACGGAAGAATAATTAATATACAAATGACTTGTAGCTATATGTCTTATGAGGGAAAGACAGCAATTTTAGCAGCAATAAGAGATATTACAGAAATTAAAAATGAGCTAAATAAAGCAGTAGAATTTCAAATGAAGAATTTGCAAAAGGACTTTCCTGCCGAAGAATTTGTTGATATGGTAAGTGTATATGTACCTGCAAATGCTGTAAGTGGTGACTTTTATAGAATCCTTAAAGTAAATGATCATTTAATAATAGGAATTATTACAGATGTAAGAGGAAAAGGAATGACAGCTGCACTCAATATATCTGCATTAGACGTTTTATTTCTTCAAGAAATTGGAGCTACTAATGAACCTATTAAAATAATAGAGAATTTAAATAAGAAGTTAGTAAATTATTATGAAGAAAATTATATTGCAGCATGCTGCTTTAGTATGGATTTTAATAAAAATAAGATTAAAGTAACAGGTGCAGGGATAAATCGATTTATAGTTCAAAAAAAAGGAAAGCTTGCAGAAGAAAGAATTGTTAAGGGTGCTTTTCTAGGAATGTTTGAAGATAGCAGATTTTCACAAGCTGTAATTCCGTTTGAATCTGGAGATAAAATTTTTATGTTTACTGATGGACTAGACTTTATATTGGATGATGATAAAACAATACAGCAATATATCAGCATTGTTGATATAAATGAATTCAAGAATTATGTAGATGAATTTTTGAACGAAACACGGTTAGAGGCTGGAAAGTTAAAAGATGATTGTACTATGATTGCAATAAAAATAAAATAAAAGTTAATTAAGTGTAAAAAATTTATATGTTAAAGTAATTATATATTATATAAATAAAGGAGCAGGAGACATGGGACTTTGGAGTACATTGATTAAAAAAGAAGGTTTTACAGAAAGAGAAGCAAGCATAAGTGATTTTATATTAGATAATCCTGAGAAAATAGCAGATATGTCTTCTAGAGAATTAGGAGAATATACATTTACAAGCTCCACAGTGATTGTTAGATTCTGTCAGAAGCTTGGATATAAAGGTTATAATGATTTTAAAATTAATCTACTTTGTGAAATAAATAAAGATGATTTCGAAACATTAGGAGAAGAATTTAAAATTTCAAGCGGAGATAATATACTATCAATAATAAAGAAGCTTTCTTATATTGAAAAGGAAGTGATTGATGTCACTAAGTCAAAAATATCATATAATCAAATGTCTAGAATAAGTGGATATTTAAGTGAAGCAAAATATATTGATTTTTTCGCTATGGATATGAATGAAGGAATTGCTAAGTATGCTTGTCATAATTTATTTTTTTGTGGTAAGGTAGCTAATAATTATACATATACTAATGAACAACATCTGCTTGCATTAAATGCAGGAGAAGACCATTTAGTGATATTCATAAGTCATACAGGAGAAAATTCTAGATTAGTTGAAGCAGCTAAAGCAATGAAACGTGCAAAGATTAAAACTATAGCAATAACTGTGGATAAAGAAAGGTCATTAGCTAAAATATGTGATGAATATGTTGAAGCAGTATTTATTGAAAGATTCGAAAATGTAGGAAATCTTATGTTTTCTACTTCAGTTAAATATATATTAGATATGATTTTTTGCTTAGCCTTTGCAAAGCAATATGATATGGTACTAAATTTAAATGATGCATACGATAAGTGTGGAAGAGAAAAATTATGGAACTTAGCACGAAAAGTATAAAAATTAATAGTATATATGTAAAATTAATGACTATATAAAAATGAATAATCATTTTTATATAGTCATTAATTTTTAATAAATATTATAGTTAGTAATTTCTAAAATGATATATTGCTACAATAAACAACCATAATTCTACTAAAAATAGTGTAGCAAATGACCTATATAGGTGTAAATGATTGCAAGAAAAGGGGAAGTTGATATAATAGAAATATCTTAAGGCCTAGGATGAATTTATTTATAATTAGCAGAAAAATTAGGAGTAAAATTTATGGAAAATTCAGGAGTATCTTTGAAAGATGATTTTTTATGGGGAGGAGCTATAGCAGCTAATCAAGTTGAGGGGGCTTATGCTATAGATGGAAAAGGATTATCAACGGCAGATGTATTGCCTCACGGAATTACTAATGACTATGACATGTCAATGAACGGATATTATCCAAGCCATATAGCAATCGATTTTTATCATAGATATGAAGAAGATATAGCATTATTTGCAGAGATGGGATTCAAATGTTTGAGGACATCTATTGCATGGACTAGAATCTTCCCTAAGGGAGATGAAAGTGAACCAAATGAATTAGGTCTAAAGTACTATGATTCATTGTTTGACGAAATGATAAAGAATAATATAGTGCCAGTTGTTACAATTTCTCATTATGAAATGCCTTTATATTTAGTTCAGCATTATGGCGGCTGGAGAAATAGACAAGTTATAGAGTTTTATGAAAGCTTTGCACGAATCATTTTTAATAGATATAAAGATAAAGTGAAATTATGGATGACATTTAACGAAATAAATGCGGTTTTAGAAGTTCCTTTTACTGGGGGAGGGATTATATTTGATAATAATGAAAGCAGTCAAGAACGCTTAAACAATCAGTATCAAGCAGCACATAATATGTTTGTTGCAAGTGCCCTTGCAGTAAAGGCATGTCACGAAATTGTTCCAGAAGGCAGAATAGGATGTATGCTTGCATATGCACCATTCTACCCTTATACTTGCAATCCAGATGATGTATTGAAATCATTAATGGAAGAAAGAAAAAATTTATTCTTTACTGATATTCAGGTAAGAGGATATTATCCTTCATATGCAAAAAGCTTTTTTGAAGAAAATAATATAGAGATTTCAATTAAAGAAGAAGATCACAAGATATTAAAAGATAATATAGTTGACTTTTTAGGATTTAGCTATTATTCAAGCAAGACGGTTGCTTCAGAAAATATAACTAAAGAAGAAGCAGAAGGAAATGTTTCGAAAAACTCAGTAAGAAATCCTTATATATCAGCAACTGATTGGGGATGGGAAGTTGATCCTAAGGGGCTTAGAATTGCAATGAATAATTTATATGATAGATATCAAATACCATTATTTATTGTTGAAAATGGATTAGGTGCAGTTGATATGCCAAATGAAGAAGGCGAAATTATAGATGATTATCGTATCTCATATTTAAAATCACATATTGAGCAAATGAAGCTTGCAATAGCTGATGGAGTAGATTTAATAGGCTATCTAACATGGGGGCCAATAGATCTTGTAAGTGCTGGAACAGGTGAAATGAAGAAACGATATGGGTTTATATATGTAGATCGTGATAATAATGGAAATGGAACTTTAACTAGAAGAAAAAAGAAAAGTTTTGATTGGTACAAAAAAGTTATTCAATCAAATGGAATGGAATTATAGGAGGAATTATATATGAATTTTATTAATAAAATTATGGGATATTTGATGAAGTTTGTTAATACAAGACCAATAGTAGCTTTAAAAGATGGATTTCTATTTACGATGCCATTAACAATAATAGGTTCTTTATTCTTATTAATAGGTAACTTACCTATTAATGGATATTCAGATTTTATGGCGGGAATTTTTGGCTCAAATTGGAATATTCCATTAGAGCAAGTAACAGGTGGAACTTATGATATGTTAGCTCTCATTGCGGCATTCGGTATAGCATATTCATTTACTAAAAATGAGAATATTGATGGAGTACCAGCAGGTATTTTAGCTATAGTGTCATTTTGTATTGTTGCAAAATCGAAAATTATGGTAGCTGATCAAACAATTAGTGCTCTCCCAAGAGAATTTACAGGATCTAAAGGCGTAATTGCAGCTATTTTATTAGGGATAATGGTTGGATATGTATACACATTTTTAGTAAAGCATGATATTCGTATTAAAATGCCAGAAGGGGTACCAACAGGAGTTGCAAATGCCTTTACTTCTTTAATACCTGGACTTTGCATTACACTTATATCATTTATTATATTTATAATATTCCAAGTAGCATTTGAAACAACATTCATTGAACAAATATATACTACATTACAAACACCGCTTCAGAACTTATTAAATTCACCAATTGCAGTAATCCTAATACCTTTATTAATTTCTTTATTCTGGTGGTTTGGTGTTCATGGAAGTAACGTTGTAGGAGGAATTATCAGTCCTATATTAATGGCAAGTTCAATGGCAAACCAAGCAATTATAGATCAAGGTATTGCATTAATTCCAGGAGAAAATGCAGTTATAATTACAGACCAATTCTATAGTCAGTTTATAACATTTACAGGGTGTGGTATAACTATGGGATTAGTAATTAATATGTTTATATTATCAAAATCAAAGCAATTTAAACAATTAGGGAGATTATCTCTAGTACCTGCATGCTTCAATATAAATGAACCAGTAATTTTTGGACTCCCAATTGTATTAAATCCACTTATGCTTGTTCCGTATATCTTAGTGCCTGTACTTTCATCAATTATTACTTTTGCAGCTATTAAAACTGGAATTATGCAGCCATTTGGAGGGGTTATGGTTCCTTGGACAACACCACCGATTATTTCAGGACTTCTTGTAGGAGGATGGAAAGCAGCGGTATTACAAGTTATAGTAATTATATTATCTACAGTAATTTATCATCCATTCTTCAAGGCTTTAGATAAACAAGCAGCAGCTATTGAAAATGGAAATTAAGGAGTTATGTACATGGGGAATATTAAAAATGAAATCATGCTTATAACATATGCGGATAGTTTGGGAAGTAACTTAAAAGATTTAAAAGAAGTTTTAGATGAATATTATAATAAGGCGGTAGGAGGGGTACATATATTACCCTTCTTCCCATCATCAGGAGATAGAGGTTTTGCTCCTATGAGATATGATATAGTTGATGAAGCTTTTGGAGATATGGAAGATGTTAAGGATATAAGTAAGAGTAAGTATTTAATGTATGACTTTATGGTTAATCATATTTCTAGACAATCTAATATATTTAAAGACTTTGTGGAAAAGAAAGATGAATCAAAGTATAGAGACTTTTTTATAAGATATAAAGATTTCTGGGAAAATGGAGAACCAACTCAAGAGCAGGTAGATGCTATATATAAAAGAAAGCCAAGAGCGCCTTATTATGAAGTAGAGTTTAAAGATGGAAGCAAGGAAAAGGTATGGTGCACATTTGCAGAAGAACAGATTGATTTAAATATGGATTCAAAAGTAGCAAGAAAATTTATTAAAGATACTCTAATATCAATGTGTGAAAATGGTGCTTCTGTAATAAGATTAGATGCTTTTGCATATGCAATAAAGAAAGCAGGAACAAGCTGTTTCTTTATTGAGCCAGATATGTGGGAATTACTTTATGAAATTAAGGATATTGTAAGCAAGTATAATGTTGATATCTTACCAGAAATCCATGAACATTATACAATACAACATAAAATAGCAGAGAAGGGATTCTGGATTTATGATTTTGCACTTCCAGTATTAGTATTAAATGCACTATACACTGGAAAAGGTGAAAATCTTAAAAAATGGCTTGATATGAGTCCTATGAAGCAGTTTACAACACTAGATACACATGATGGCATTGGAATAGTAGATGTTAAAGACCTTATGAGTGATGAAGAAATCGATGCAACTAAAGAGGCAATGTTTACAAGAGGAGCAAATGTCAAAAAGATATATAACACAGCAGCATATAATAATTTAGATATATATCAAGTAAACTGCACATATTATTCTGCACTTGGAAATAATGATAAAGCTTATCTTTTAGCCCGCGCTATTCAATTTTTTGCACCAGGCATACCACAAGTTTATTATGTAGGAATGTTAGCCGGGGAAAATGATATTGAATTAATGGAATCAACTAAAAATGGACGAGATATTAATCGCCATTATTATTCAAAGGAAGAAATTAAGAAAAACTTTGAAGAAAGAAAAATAGTAAGAGATATAAAAGATTTAATGGAGCTTCGTAATTCAAACTTAGCATTTGGATTAGATGGTGAATGCATTATAGAAATTCATGGAAGTAATCTTATAATCACTAGAAAATGTGGTGAACATAAAATAACATTAAATGCAGATTTAAAAACATATGAATTTTCTATAGAGTAATAATATATTCTAAAAAGTTATAACGTTACACAACATATAAAAATATAGAGTGTAACGTTATAACTATTTTACATAAAGTCTATTTATTTAAATATGGTTCTATGGATAAATATTGAAACTGTGATATAATTAGCTAGAATATAAAGATTAATTTGTGTATGAATAAAGTAGTATTTTAGATATTATAAGGGGGAAGACATATGCAGTTTAATGGTTTGATTATAGGAGTGTCGGTATTTTTAATTATTGGTATATTTCATCCTATTGTGATTAAGGCAGAGTATTATTGCACTAAAAAAATTTGGCCTGCATTTTTAATAATGGGAATAATTTTTTCAGTTGTATCACTATTTTGCACAAATGATATAGTAAGCATCTTGATTGGAGCATTAGGTTTTACTTGCTTTTGGAGTATAAAAGAATTATTTGAGCAAGAAGAAAGAGTAAATAAGGGGTGGTTCCCTAAAAATCCAAAGAGAAAATAAACTTAATATGAAATTTTTTAATGATTAAAAGAAAACTTTTAAAAAATATATTTTGAGGGTTAATAATAAATGAATCATGTTTATCATGATTCTTTTTTATGTGGATTATTAGCTAGTTTATTAATAGAAATCTATAATTATCTATTAAGTATAGCCAGTAGAATAAAACAATTAATTATATAAAATATATAATCTGTTTATTAAAAGAAAGGGCATATCAAATGAAAAACAAAATAGAAAATTTGACTGAAGGTGTTATATGGAAAAAGATCGTATTATTTGCTATTCCAATAATGCTGAGTAATTTATTACAACAATTATATAATGCATGTGATAGTGCTGTTGTTGGGAATTTTGCAGGAAGTGAAGCACTAGCTGCAGTAGGATCCACAGGTGCACTTATTAATTTATTAGTTGGATTTTTCCTTGGAATCTCTACAGGGACAGGTGTAATATTTTCAAGATATTTTGGTGCAGATGATGAAAAGAAGCTTTTAGACGTAATGAATGCTGCTGTGATGTTAAGTATTATTTGTGGTATTTTTATTATGATTATTGGACTTATATGGACAACTGATTTATTAAAAATAATGCATTGCCCAGAAGATGTAATAAATCTAGCTACTACATATTTAAGAATTTATTTATTAGGAATGGTAGGAATGCTTGTATACAATGTTGGATCTGGTATTATACGTGCCTGTGGTGATTCAAAGCACCCACTTTATTATTTAATGTTTAGTGGTATTTTAAATTTAATACTTAATTTGATTTTTGTTGCAGGATTTAATATGGGGGTAGCTGGATCTGCTTTAGCCACAGCAATTTCACAATTTTTTTCAGCATTTTTGGTAATAATGAATCTTGTAAGAATACCATATAGCTATAGATTAAATATTCGTAAGATTAAGTTCAACAAAGAAACAGCCAAGCAAATAATAAAAATTAGCGTTCCTTGTGGGTTACAATCATCAATGTTTAATATTTCAAATATGATTGTTCAAATAAAAATAAATGATTTTGGATCAGTTGCAATGGCAGGATGTGCTGCATATGAAAAGATAGATGGATTTTTGTATATGCCAATGATGGCTTTGGGATTATCAATTTCAACTTTTGTTGGACAAAATATTGGTGCAGGAAAATATGAAAGGATAAAAAAAGGAGTAAATGTATGTTTAGTATTGTCTGTAATAATAACAATGATTGGAAGTGCGATAGTTTTGCTTACAGGTGGTAGATTATTAAATGTATTTACAGATAATGAAGAAGTTAAAAATATAGGTATATTAATGATGTTTATACTTGCACCTTTTACATGGACACATTCATTTACAGAAATTTTAGGCGGAGCAATACGTGGTGCAGGATCAGCTGTTCAAGTTATGGTAATAACAGCATTAAATATATGTGTACTTCGTATTATATGGATGATTGTAGCACTTCCAATTAAAAGTGATATAAAAGTATTAAGCTGGTGCTATCCAGTATCATGGATTATATGTTCAATATGTTTTATTACATATTACGTAAAAGGTAATTGGCTTAAAGAGTTAAATGGATAAGAATGTATTAAATAATGGGATATTGACAAACAAAAATAAAGGAATATAATGAAAAATATAAATGTGTTGATTGAGAAGAGTATACTTACAAAATTATTAAAGAGAGCCATGGTATGCTGAAAAGTGGTATATATTTTGTATTTAGAAAATCACTCATGAACAGCCTGCTGAAAGAAGAAATTTCAATTAAGCAAGGACGGATAACACCCGTTAAAATGTTTTACATTGACAAGAATAAGCTTAAGATGTAATAAGAGAGGTTGTAGAAATACAGCAATTTAAGTGGTACCGCAGAACTAGGGTTTTGTCTTAATATATGGACAAGCCTTTTTTATATACAAATTTTTATAATTAATAAGCAATATAATAAAAGAACGGGGGAAAAAATATGAAATATTACAATGGATTTTTACCTAATTATAGTGTAGGAGTTGAATCTTATAAAGCAATACCATGGATAACAAGAAGATATGGAAAAAAGGCAGTTGTCATTGGAGGAAAAACAGCAATTGAAAAAGCTAAGAATGAACTTTTAGAGGGAATAAAGGATTCTGAAGTAACAATTTCTGATTTTATTTGGTATGGTGGTAATTCTACATATGAAAATGTAGATAACTTGAAAAATAACGAATTAGTAAAAGAAGCAGATATGGTATTTGCTGTTGGAGGAGGAAGAGCAGTAGATACTTGTAAAGTTGTTTGCGATCAATTGGACAAACCATTATTTACATTTCCTACAATTGCATCTAACTGTGCAGCATGCACAGCTATTTCAGTAATATATAATGAGGATGATACTTTTAGAGAATACTATTATCCTAAAACACCAGCAGATCATACATTCATAAATACAAAAATAATTGCAGAAGCACCAGTTTCTTTATTCTGGGCAGGAATAGGGGATGCATTATCAAAAGAACCAGAAGTATTATTTGCAACACGTGCTGAGAAATTATTTCATACTACCCTTATGGGAGCTCAATTAAGTAAAGCATGTGGAGCACCATTATTAGAATGTGGAAAGAAAGCATTAGAAGATTGTAAGAACAATGAAGCAAGTTATGAATTAGAGCAAGTTGCATTAGATATAATTATTTCAACTGGAATAGTTTCAAATATGACTTCGGATCCGTCATATTATTATAATAGTAGCCTTGCACATTGTGTATATTATGGTTCAACTATGGTTGAAAAAGCAGCTAAGCATCTTCATGGAGAGATTGTTTCATTTGGGGTTTTATGTCTTCTTACTTATGACAAACAATTTGAAGAGAGAGATAAAATTGCAGCCTTTAATAAGTTAATAGGACTTCCTGTATGCTTAGGAGATATTGATCTTTGTGAAGATGATGTAGCTACAATAGTTGAAAAGGCTTCAACTGTTACTGAATGGTATTGTGCACCATATGAAATAACTAAAGAAGAATTTGTAAAAGCAATTTTTGACACAGATGTTTATGGAAAATCATTAATGTAATATAATCTGGATAGTTTATACTAGAATTATAAAATGAAATACCTTATATGAATAAAATTCATATAAGGTATTTCATTTATAATAATGCCATGATAATTTATTGAAATTTTAGAAACACGTAAAATTATCGATATATTTCAAAGAAAGCAATTGAATCCACAAAAGATAATGATGTAACTTTAATAAAAAAATGAATTCATAAAAAATTAATATTGGTTAATAGACAATTAGGAAAATATATGTTATATTTAACTTGTACTTAATCGTTTACGTAAACTAAAGGAGAATTTTTATGAAAGCAACAATTAAAGATGTAGCTACTAGGGCTAATGTTTCAGTAGCAACAGTATCAAGGGTTGTTAATAATCTTGATGGTTATAGCGATGAAACTAAAGAAAAAGTTT
>ERZ781272.635-NODE-635-length-19762-cov-4.839955_pt1 | contig 19762 bp, 21 predicted proteins | sample MGYA00375850_ERZ781272 | MGnify/ENA primary metagenome ERZ781272 (study PRJEB29790, sample SAMN06051246) | human gut metagenome | host: Homo sapiens | place: USA: Cincinnati, Ohio | collected 2013-06-21 | study: EMG produced TPA metagenomics assembly of the Gut...
GATAAACGCTGAAGGCATCTAAGCGTGAAGCCCCCCTCAAGATGAGATATCCCATTCGAAAGAAGTAAGACCCCTTGAAGACGACGAGGTAGATAGGGCAGGGGTGGAAGTACGGTAACGTATGGAGCTGACTGTTACTAATCGGTCGAGGGCTTGACCAAAAAGCAGAGACGAGCGGCTGCCGCTGCACGTGAAGAGAGGAATGCTTGCATTCAGGAACGGAAACGTGGGGAGGCAGAGATTTGCAAAGCAAAGGGCACTGAGTGACAGAGTCACGAAGTGACCGGGCGAGTCAAGGCGAACGCAGGGCAAAGAAGAATTCTCAAGGAATGTCAACATGTATGTAGTTTTGAAGGTGCAGGCCTTTATCAAGTGACAGCCGTTTTGGCTGTTATTTTTTTTATATCATAGGTTTGCGCACTAAGGCCCTCTCCTGGAAAGTTATGCCCGCAGGGCTCACGGATGTTTCATTTTCAGCTTTTTCTTTATAAGATTTACTCCATGACTGCTTTTTTCAACTGTATCAAGTCATTTTTATCCGGATGTGACAACGCTCTGTCATAGTTTTCGATTATCCCCTTTAGATTCGGCGCATGAACGGGGGCTGCCAGCATTTTTTGCAGCAATGTGAGCAGTTCGTTGCGCTCTGCATCAGTTAGGCACTGAAGCTTTGCTTCATCCCAGTCCAAAAACACCTGATGTCTGATCTGAAACGCCTGTAGCCCTTTCTCGGTCAGATTTAAGTGATGAATGCGGCCGAATTTTCTTTTGTCATAAAACCATCTTCTGCCAGTTTTATAATGCAGCGCTGCGAGTGTCTCCAGTCAATCTGCAAAGCCTTTGTAAGCTCTGACGGTGTACACCCAGGATGCCTGCCGACATAGATGATAAAAAATAACGAGCCATAATTCAGTCCCAGTGCCTGCAATTTCTTACTGGTGTAATTGACGAAGTCTTTATAAAATACAGAAGAACAATAGGACAAAGTGCTAAACATTTCATAACCTCTTGGCTTAATCAAGTATAATGCGGAAACTTGATTAAGCTAAGTAAAATTGTAGCTTCTTTACGGGAATATAGACAATAACGAATTTCTTTGCCATTACTCAGCAAATTCTATTTTGCTGCTGATTTTATTATACGCCATTGTATATTAAAAAGGGTAGCTGACGAAAGACAGCGCAGGGAAAGTGCAGATTCCCCTGTGCGGTTTGGCGCGGACCATGACCGCGGAAAATCATCGGCCCTCCGGCAAGGGCCTTCTAAGAGCATGATGCACCAACCTCCGGATGGTGTATAAGTACACCCTTGGTAAACTAAGGGGGCCGGCTGGATCTTCCCAGACCAGCGGCACAGCAAAACAGGAAAATCAACGTGTTTGCGTCGGAAAGACGAAAACCGTGCGGAAAGTAGAAGAGAAGGCAGGGAGAATATAAAGCACAAAGGTATTGGAACATAAGTTCTGATACTTTTTTACTTTTTGGAATGAATAACCCATGCTATACTTACTGTATTTACAAGGAAGGATTAGTTATAGCTCCAATGAAAAACAAATAATCAGTTTTGGAGATTACCAGTGATGGCTATAAGCAAAAATTTGATATTGCTTCAGAAAGCAGCCAGAAGATTTTAGGTTTCCACACGGAGTGGGGAGATTTCCATGCATTTCGAAAGCGTCTATGGAATATGAGGTATTCTTCATAGATCCTGCCGCTGTCCGTACCGGGTATTGTCAGTGTGTCAATTTTTAACTTTATTCAGGTTTGGAATAACCTGCTGTTTCCGCTGATTTTTATTTCAGATAAGAAGAAGGGAACAATTTCTATGGGCCTGCTGGCATTTTTCGGAGAGTACAGTACGGACTACAGCTCCAGCATGGCAGGTATCTGTCTGACAACGATTCCTGTGATCATTGCCTATGTATTTTTCCAGGATAAGATTGAGAATGGTCTGATGAGCGGGGCTGTAAAAGGATGACAAAACAGGGAGTCTCTTTTGGGACTCCCTGAAGTGTGTAAAAGATAACCATTGTTATTTTCCAAGATGCCAGATATCCTGATCATATTCCGTAATCGTGCGGTCAGAGGAAAAGAATCCTGCTTTTGCGATATTGATAAGCGTTTTGCGGCTCCATTCCACAGGGTTTCCTGCGTAGTCTGCCATTGCCTGCTTTTTGCGTACCAGATAGGCGTTAAAGTCCGGCAGGGTCTGGAACCAGTCCTTATGAATCAGTTCATTGTGCAGGCGGGACAGGTTTTCCTCGTGACCGGCGGACAACATTCGGGGGCTGGTCAGGAAATTAATGGCCCGTCGGATATTTGGATCGCTTTCGTACCAGTCGTAGGCACAGTAGTCTCCTTTGGCGTAGCGTTGGATCACCTGTCTGCTGCTTTGGCCGAAAATATAGATATTTTCTTCTCCAACGCGTTCTGCGATTTCCACATTGGCACCATCCATAGTTCCGAGGGTTAAGGCTCCGTTCAGCATGAATTTCATATTTCCGGTACCGGAAGCCTCCTTGGAAGCAAGGCTGATCTGTTCGGAAAGGTCACAGGCAGGAATCATTTTTTCGGCTGCAGTTACGTTGTAGTTTTCAACAAATACGATCTGCATCCATGGAGAAACCTCCGGATCTGCTGCAATGACTTTGGAAAGGACGATCAGTGCGTGGATGATGTCCTTGGCAATGGTGTAAGCAGGAGCTGCCTTTGCGCCGAAAATGCTCACCAGCGGAGCGGCAGGCTTATGACCTGCTTTGATTTCCAGATACTGGTGGATTAAAAACAGTAGATTGAGCTGCTGGCGTTTGTATTCATGCAGACGTTTGGACTGGATAGCAAACATAGCTTTTGAATTGATTTTAACCCCCTGTTTGTGATACAGCCAGTCTGAGAGTGCCTGCTTGTTTTCTGCTTTGATGTCTGCCAGCCTTTGGAGTACTGCTTTATCCTCTGTAAAAGCCAGAAGCTTTTCTAATTCGTCTGCGTTTTGCTTGAAACCGGAACCAATAAGTGCTTCTACTTCTCCGGTTAAGGCCGGGTTGCACTCCAGGAGCCAGCGGCGGAAGGTAATGCCGTTTGTCTTGTTGTTGAATTTCTCAGGGTAGAGTCTGTAGAAATTTGCCAGTTCACTTTCTTTCAGAATCTGTGTATGCAGTGCGGCTACTCCATTGGTAGAATGAGTAAAATGAATGTCCATATTTGCCATGTGTACAAGATTATACCCGTCAATAATCACAGTGCTGTCGTCATCAGTACGGGTTCGGGCAAGAGCATCCAGCTTCTCAATGATCGGCATAAGCTGCGGGACAACCTGGTCCAGAAAATGCCGGGGCCATTTTTCCAATGCTTCAGCAAGAATGGTATGGTTTGTGTAGGCACAGGTATTGGTAACGATCTGTACGGCTTCCTCAAATTCGATTCCTTTTTCTCCTAAAAGACGGATCAGTTCCGGAATTACCATGCTTGGATGGGTATCATTGATCTGAATGGCTGCATAGTCTGCAAGGTTATGGTAGTCACAGCCCCGTGCGGCACATTCGGACAAAATGAACTGTGCTCCTGCGGAAACCATGAGGTACTGCTGATAGACACGGAGCAGGCGTCCGGCCTCGTCCGAATCGTCCGGATAGAGGAACAATGTCAGGTTTTTTGCAATATCGGATTTGTCGAAGCCGATTCCTTCGGCTGCCGGAGCCTCATCGACCGAATCCAGATCGAACAGATTCAGGCTGTTTGTACGGCCATTGTATCCGGTTACATTCAGTTTATATAAACGTGCAGAATAGGTTTTTCCCGCAAGGAGAACAGGATATACGGTATCTGTTTTTTCTGCCCAGGAATGGGGCGTCAGCCAGGTATCCGGGGTTTCGTTCTGTACATCGTTTTGGAAATTCTGGCGGAACAGTCCGCAGTGATAGCGAAGTCCAATACCGTCTCCAGGCAGATTCAGTGTGGCAAGACTGTCCAGAAAGCATGCGGCAAGACGGCCAAGACCGCCGTTCCCAAGACTTGGTTCCGGTTCGATCTCTTCAATATCAGAAAGATTTTTGCCGGCTTCTTTTAATATAGTGCGTACCTCATCATAAATACCGAGATTGATCAGGTTATTGGAGAGCAGCTTACCGATCAAAAATTCTGCGGAAATGTAATAGAGCTTTCTTCCGGCAGCCGGTCTGGTATGCTCTTTGCTGAGCTTCTGCACCAGACCAAGAAGTGCAAGGTAGATTTCTTCATCGGATGCCTGGTCAAGTGGTTTTTTGCAGAGTTTGGTAAGCTTGCTATAGAGTTCTTTGTTCATGAGGAACACTCCTTTCTTCGTCCATGCATAACAATTTGTATAATGTAGTATTATCACAAATGGTAGAAGTTATCTTGCATAATGGTAGCAAATTATGATACTATTCTATCATTATAAAAATACAGATAGGCTTAAGGGAAGAAAGAGAAGGAACCTTGGCAGTGTTTGTCGAAACAGGGAGCAGCTATGACAGGTAAAGAGGAACTGGAAAAATTTCAGGAGAAAAAGAGGCATGGAAGACCTTTGTTTCCTTTTAATATTTACCCGTGTACCATACCGGGAGATTTTCCTTCCGTTGCTTTGCATTGGCACAAAAGCATGGAAGTGATCTTCGTAAAAAAGGGAAGAGGCAGGATTCAGATCGGACAGGATAGGAAAGAGGCAGAAGGCGGAGATATTTTTGTGCTGCCGCCGGGAATTTTGCATGCGATATACGGAATGCCCGGATGTGCTATGGAGTATGAAAACATTATTTTTGATGTCAGTTTTCTCGGTGGAGGAGCAGCAGATGTGTGTGATACGGAATATCTGGTACCTCTTACCACCGGGCAGCTTCTGCTTCCAGTGGTTCTGCGTCAGACAGATAGCGGCTACAGGGAGATATCGGAGTGTCTGAAGAAAGCGGAGCAGCTCACCAGTTTGTGTGACCGGGGATATGAATTAGGTGTGAAGGCCGCATTGCTTGAATTATTGCTGTTTTTGCTTCGTATGTATCCGGAAAAGCCAAGTCTGGATTCTCCGGATACGGAGCGTTTGAAGGAGGCCCTTCATAAGATCGAAATGAATTACGCAGATGCTTTGACTGTAGCAGATATGGCAGAGTGCTGCGGATGCAGCGGCAGCCATTTTATGCGTTGGTTTAAGCAGATGACCGGGACAAGCTTCACCGTGTATCTGAATGAACGAAGACTGGCGGCAGCAGCAGAGGCTCTGCGGCGGACGGAGGATAAGATTCTTACGATTGCAGAGAGCGTCGGGTTTGAAAATCTTTCGAATTTTAATCGTCAGTTCAAAAAAAGGTATGGGATGACTCCCAGAGAATACAGAGGATAATGCAATCCTGCGCACCCATTTGGTATGGGGAGGATGTCCATACAGAAAAGAAAAAAGGCGGCCGGAACTCATGTTCTGGCTGCCTTTTCAATTACTTTTTTATTTCAGATAAATCATAAAGTCCGTATAGTCCTCCCGGGAATTTTAGATTTATCCGAACAGGGGATGAGAGAATCGAACCACATACAAAAACCGCTCTTCCCCGCATAAATACTGGATTTTTTGCATTTTTCCATGATTAGCTTTGGTTAGAAAGCCAGCAAAATCTAATCAAATACGAGATTAAGGAGGAAGCGTTGGATGGGTGTCCAGATTCGCCGTTTCCAAAGTTTCCTTTGCTACTGTTAGGTGATGTTTTACCACATCCATCAGAGTGTCGATATCCGGAGATTCAGGCTGCTTTATACTGTCATATCCGATGTGTTTCTAATTTTAGTCCTACGTTGCTACGGTGACAGTAGGACTTATTTTTTATCTGCACTTTCTCAGCAGTGCGGAAGGCATTTATACTGGAATTCGAATGACAGCCCGGATGGGATATTGTAAAGAATGAGGGTGTCTGGTATAATCAAATATCATAAAAGGATAATAAATAATGATGAATAAACCGATTATTGAAATTGACGTCCACGGTCTTGGTACTTTGGATGCGCTGAGGGAAATACAAAAGAAAGTCAATCAGGCGGGGACCGGCGTGTGGAAACATACCCATTTGCGAGGGACGCTGTCCGTGATGCAGTATATAATGCCATCGGACACAACTGTTTCATGTTCGGAACACCGGTGCAGATACGTGTTAAGAGGAAGCAATGATCATCAGTAACCGCTGCATCCTGCCGGAAGGCTGGACAGTTGAAAAGCTGATGGAGCCACATGATTCCATACCCTATAATCCGGATATTGCAAATATGTTTTATCGCGCGGGCTATATTGAGCGATGGGGACGAGGCATTGAGAAAATCTGTGAAGCCTGTATGGAAATGGGCGCAGAGTTACCGGTATATGAACTGCGGGGAAATGGCCTGCGCATTCATTTTAAAGCGTTGCAGAGTGCGTTGATTCATGATTCCAAAACGCCAAAATGACGTTTTGGACGGTGTTTTAGAAGAAAGAATTATAGAGATACTGCGGACAGAACCCACAATAACACAGATCATTTTGGCAAAAAGGCTAGGGATTCCCTACCGCTCATTACAGAGGAAGATGGATGAATTAAAAGTGAAAGGGCTCATTGAGCGTGAAGGCGGTAAACGATATGGGCAATGGAAAGTCACAGAATAAAGAGAACAGAAAAGTCACGAATGGTCAGAGAAATATCAGACATAACATAGACGAAAAAGACAATGTTCCTATTAAATCTCCTGAATTCAAGAATTATTTGCTCTCAGCTGAGAAAAAGTCTATTTGTAAACAATGAATTAATCACCCACTATATCACCCACCTGTGATAGAATGGAGTGGGTGATATAGTGGGTGATGATAATTGATATCAAAAGGAAAAGAAGAATGCCCAGAAAATCGTTTATCAAAAAAATTTCGCGGTTATCAAAAATTCAGATTGTGTCTGTTTTGGCGTTAATGATTGCTTTGCTGGTTGTCACTTATCTGGCTGCCGAGAAAGAAATGAAGGAAACCAACAGAAGCCTTCTGTCGATTTATGAGGTGCAGCTGGAAGACCGTTTGTCAGAGATGAATAATCTTCTGACAAAGTTTCTGTACAATAATGGAAATCTTCTTTTGCTTGAGAGTGATGATGAGAATGTTCGTCATTATGCGTCACTGGAATTGCGAGAGACAATGAAAAATTTAGTGAACACTGACGATTGTGCTGAGGCAATGGTTGTGGCAGTCGCAGAAAACGATATTTGTCTTGATGTAGTAAATATAGATGTGCAATACCGGGAATGGGAAGCAGTACGAAAGTTTTTTATCCTGCTTGTACAGGAAGGAGAAGAATCGTCTGCGGGCTGGTACGTCCGTGAAATTGAGGGAAAGGAGTATTTATGCAGGATTTTGTGTTGGAAACACAGGGTAGTGTCTGCGCTCCTTTCTGTAGACAGTTTTCTCGATACATTGCAGAATACAGAACAGCAGAAATACGCAATCTTGTTTACAGATGCAGATGGTATTGTACGTGGAATGACTGGACAAGAGCTCTTTCAGGATGGGCTAAAAAAGAATATAGAAACTCTTTTTGGAAGAAATTATGAAGCAGAGTCAACGGAAATAATAGAAGGAATGAAGCTGTATCTTGTGGATAAGAAAACAGAGATTTACAGGCAGATTGGTGCAGGTATGATCATTCTGGTATGTGCGGCTTTTATTTTAGCCTTGTTTGCGATGTATTTTGAGAGAAGCATCCGTTGTGAATTGATCGTTCCTATGAAAGATTTGTCAGACAGTATGAATCAGATCCAACAGGGACAGTATGACTTGCGCATCCAGGAAACTGTTTCGAATCAGGAATTTCATATGCTCGTCAGCTCCTTTAATAAGTTGATGAGTGAGATTGTGAATTTGAAAATACAGTATTATGAAAAGAGGTTAGAGTTGCAGGAGGCTGACCAGAAATATATCAGGCTTCAGTTGCGGCCTCACTTTTTTGTCAATGCAATGACCACAGTCAGCAGCATGAGTATTCAAGGTAAAAATAAGGAGATAAATACCTACATTAATGCGTTGTCAAAAAATATTCGATATATGTTTAGTGCCGGAATGCATACGGTGACTGTTGCAGAGGAAATCCGCCATGTAGAGAATTATTTTGAAATGCAGGAATTGAAATATTCGGACTGCGTATTCCATTATATTAACCTGCCGAAAGAACTGGAAAAGTGGCCGATACCGCAGATGATCATCCATACTGTCATTGAAAATGAATACAAATATGCGATAAAACGAGAAGAAGAACTTGTCATTTTGATCAAAATCAGTCTTGCGGTGAAGGATTCGGAAAATATGCTTTTGATTGAGATTGAAGATGACGGAGAGGGTTATCCGGCTGTGATTATTGATGCGATCAATGATTCTTATAAACATCCCGAGCAAGATGGAACAAGGGTCGGATTATGGAGCATCCGGAGGCTTTTGGAACTAATGTATGACAAAACAGGGCTGTTTGAACTCGACAACGTAGATCCACACGGGGCCATGACCAGAATTTACATTCCGGAGAAAGCAGTGAACGAAGTGCAGTCAGACATTTTAGGAGAAGGCATATGAGAATACTGATCGTAGATGATGATACAGAGATTGTAGAAGTAATCAGAACCGCAATTCGATGGGAACGGCTCGGCATAACCGAAGTATTGACTGCATATGATGCATACACAGCGAGACGGCATATTCAGAAAAAGAATGTTGATATTATTATCAGTGATATTGAAATGCCCGGAGAATCGGGGCTTGAGTTTCTGCAGTGGTACAGGGAGGAAGGCTACACAGAACCTGTTATTTTGCTGACAGGTTTTGAGAGCTTCTCTTATGCAACGAGAGCATTGAAATTACAGGCAGCAGATTATCTGTTAAAGCCCTTTGATGTTGAGATTATGGAGCTGATTCTTGAGAAGAATCTTCGGAGCCTTGAAAAAGAACGCGCCAGAGCACAACACGAAAAATATCCCAGATGGGTACTGGATAACAAAGCAGAATTGAAGCTTTCTTTTTTGGACGGCGTCTTTGGCGGACGGATTTCGTCAGAAGAGGAGGCGCTTCGACAGAATATGCAGATCCGCGGCTTGAACATCGATATGGAGAAAAACTATCGTCTTGTCGTAACCCAGGTATTGAATCAGGAGCAGGATTTGGATCAGTATGGCAGGGAAATGTTACAGTTTATCCTGAAGAACTATGCCGGTGAGATGCTGGAATGGGAGAAGGACTATAAAAATGATAATACTCTTTTGTATGAAAGGTCTTCCAGTTATCTTTTGGTAAGTGTGTTTGAGAATTTGCCGGAATATGTGCTGAAGGACCGATGTGCGCGCTTTATCAAACACAGTGGCAAAACTTTAAATGCTATGCTCACTTGTTGCATCAGTAACCCATGTAAAATGATGGAATTTCGGGATACTTACCTTCGTCTGGCGGAAATTCAGGAAAAAAATGTGGTTTTCTGCGGGGAAACATTTACCGAAGAGCAGGCCAGGAAAAACAACTCTGACGTCTCGCTTTCCCTAAGGCAGGAAGAAATCACAAAATATCTGGAGCAGCATGATAAAAAGGGGATGTTGGGATATCTGAAGCAGGAGCTGGATTACCGAATTCAACTTCAGGCATTGGATGAACGCACGCTCAAGATATTCCGGTTGGAGATACAGCAGGCCGTGTACGGATATCTTACAAATCATGGAATTCGTATTTCACAGTTAATGGAGAGTGAACTATCTATTCAGATGACAAAAAAAGCAGAACAGTCTGTGGTGGATCTGATGCGATGGATGAATTATTTTATTCAAACTGTCTTTGATCATGAAAACCAGATGCAGCATAGCTACACGATTATTGAAAAAATAGATACATATATCCATGAGCATTATATGGAAGATATCGGAAGGAATGAGATTGCAGCAGAGTTTTATCTTGTCCCGGTATATGTGGCGCGCCTGTATAAGCAAAAGACAGGAAAGAAGCTAAAGGATGCGATCAACGAGTATCGTCTGGTTAAGGCGAAAAGATTGTTGGACAGCACGGAGATGCTGGTATCGGATATTGCAGTAGAAGTGGGATTCGATAATGTATCTTATTTTACAACGTTGTTTAAGAAAAGCTTTGGAGTTTCGCCGAATGAATATCGAAGAAAGTGATGGGTGCCGTTGTTCTGACGGCATTCTTTCATTTTTGAAAAGAAAAGTTCCATTTTTGCAAGAAAACCATGCAAAGTATCTGGTATAATTGAGACACGAATAATATTGGGTGGAGGAGAGGTGCCAATGAAGGAAGTACTGACCTTTTCGATAGATATTATAGATATCTGTGAGGTAAAAGGAGCATCGGCAGTAGCAGCAATGATACTGTTTACCGGCACCGCTGACTGTAAGAATTTTCAAGGAAGAATCTTGCCGGGTGGTGTTGATACACAAAAAGAATGGTATGGGTCCGCAAGGACGCTTTCTGCAAGATACATATTGGAGGGAATAGATTGTGGCGGACAGGCCTGCAGGATTTTTGTAGAAAATAATGGGACTGTTGGTACAGACATTGAGTTAAAAATTACACCGAAAATCATTACTGACAGCAAAGCCCTTGCCTGGATGGAGAAGGCACATTTGTCCGGAACGGTTGTGCCTAAAGAGGGCGGTGTGATCATACATATCTTTGATGAATAGTCAATGATATCTATTGAGGAGGGAAATGGGGATGGAATGGAAAACAAGCTGGAGTTATCTTCCGGTAGATTATGAGACGTCGATCGGTACAATAGAAAATATCACGCAGAGAACTGTTTTCTGGAATAATCTTTCAGGAAAAAAAGTGAGGATTCTTTTTTCAAATCGCTTTGGGAAGGAACCGTTGATACTGACTCATGTGGTTTTCGGAACAAAAAAACATGATGGTGGAGAAGTATTACAACATGAAACGGTGACTTTTGCCGGAAATCAGAAAATCTATATGGCTCCGGGCGAAGAGTTTTACAGTGACGAAATAGGTATAAATGTGGAACCGGATATGGATCTGGTGCTCTCCGTATATTTAGAGGAAAAGACAAATGTCCAGTCGGCGTGTTCTACCTGGGCGGCAAAGAGCTGGCATACTGTTTACGGATGCGATGGGGATTTTACGATAACAGATATAGCTGACGCAAAAGAAAGCAGAGAGATCTATCCGTATGTAGAAGCGGATGTGAACAAAGCGAACATTCTTGTGGGCATATGTAAAATTGATGTTTATACGGATAAGAAGGTGGAAACCACAGTGTTGTTCGGAGATTCCATCACCCACATGTCCTATTTTGCAGATGCACTCATGCAGAGGCTGTTTCAGAGATGTCCGGGTTCGATCACTGTAATCAACAGAGGAATTGGCGGAAACAGGATTCTTCATGATGCAACGTATGTGGAAGATATTCCCGGCAATGGCAGTGTGTTTGGACCTGCAGGGGCAGTCCGATTTGAAAACGATGCGTTTGACTGTGGGATACCGGACAAGATTGTATTGCTGGAAGGTGTCAATGATATGATGCATCCGGAATAATTCGGACAGCCGGACGAAGCAGTTACTGCAGAAGAACTGGAAGATGCTGTAAAGAATATGATTGGATTAGCACACGATAAAGGCAGTAAAATCTGGCTCGGAACAGTCATGCCGTTTCATGATGATGAACAGCCATTATGCCCGAACGGAGAAAAAGTGTGGGCTGAATATAATCAATGGATCCGGGGGCAGAAACTGGCGGATGGGATTGTTGATTTCGCCTGTGTGGCTGCAGATGAAAACAGACCAAATTATATGAAGGCAGGTCTTCACATCGGTGACGGGCTTCATCCCGGAGAAGAGGGCGGACGTCTGATGGCAGAGGAAACTTTGCGTGTGGTCTTTGGAGAGGAGTGAAAATGGAATGAGTATAAAATTCTTACAAATGAGGCTCCCGCAAGGCAGGAAGAAAGCGTTTACAATCAGTTATGATGATGGGGTGCGACAGGATCAGAGGTTGTTAGATCTCATGAAGAAGTATGGGATTCGTGGAACTTTTAATCTGAATTCCGGATTGCTCGGGCGAAAAGAAATGGCCGTCATCGACGGATTTGAAACAGACATTTCTACATTTGAGGCAGATGAAATCCGTGAGATGTATCAGGGACAGGAGATAGCCTGCCATGCCCTTACCCACATGAGCCTTGCAGGAACTCCCACAGCCCTCATAAGCTGGCAGATCATAGAAGACAGGAAAAATCTGGAGTCTTTGACGGACGGACTTGTACAGGGCTTTGCATATCCCTTCGGAACGTATGACGATGCCGTAAAGTCCACACTGCAGGCTTGTGGGATTTACTATGCGAGAACAGTGAACAGCACAGGGATCTTTGACTTTCCAAAAGATTATCTGGAATGGCAACCGACCTGTCATCACAACGATAAGAATCTGAAGAAGCTTCTGGAGACGTTTTGTCGGGACGAAAGGCTTTGGGGAGAACCGCAGCTGTTTTATCTGTGGGGACATGCATACGAATTTGACCAAAGAGACAACTGGGAGATGATAGAAGAAGCATTTTCCTACGTGGTGCGGTATAAAGATGACATTTGGATGGCGACTAACGGCGAGATCTACGATTATGTGAAAGCATATGAGAATCTGCAGTTTTCAGCGGATGGAAGTAAGGTCTATAATCCGGGGCTCCTTGATGTCTGGATTGGAGTGGATCAGGATAGTATTGAGGTGCCGGGAGGCGCTATGATAACAATTCAATCAAAGGAGGAAAACAATCATGGCAATTTTTCAGGGTAACTTTTTTTCACAGGTAATTCAAAGACAGACCATGTTTCAGGTGGCACTGCCCAATGATCTGCCTCCGATTATGACGAAACTGAATCCTCATTATAAACGCCGGATGAAAACCCTGTATCTGTTACATGGGTTTTCCGGAAATTGTCTGGACTGGTTGACGGGATCATGCGTGAATGATCTGGCAGGGGCATACAATCTGGCAGTCGTGATGGCTGGCGGGGATAACAGTTTTTATCTGAACAGCAAAGGGACCGGGAACGCATATGAAACATTTGTCGGGAAGGAGATTGTGGAATATACCAGAGGCACATTCGGGCTTTCGGACAAAAAAGAAGATACGTTTATAGGGGGGCTTTCCATGGGCGGATTTGGAGCAATTCATACCGGCCTATGTTATCCGCAAACTTTTGGGAAAATGTTTGGCCTTTCTTCGGCATTGATCATCCATGACATTGAGGGAATGAAACCCGGAGAAAGCAACGGGGTTGCAGATTATGATTATTATGAACGGATTTTTGGTGATCTCGATCATCTTGATGAGAGTATGAACAATCCGGAAGCAGTCATTCGCAAAAGATTAAAAGCGGGCGAAAAGATTCAGCCGATCTTTATGGCATGTGGAGCGGAAGACTTTTTGATTGAGCATAACCGCTCTTTTAGAGATTTTCTGAAAAAACAATCTGTAGAGGTGACGTATAGGGAAAGCCCAGGGACCCATGAATGGAAATTCTGGAACGAATATCTGGAACCTGCGATTCAATGGCTTCTAAACGAATAGGCGCAATGATAAAACCAGTGACGATACAGGAGGTTTTGTTTTTAAAAGAAAAGGTATCCTTTTCAAAAGAAAGGAAAATAATTATTTGTTATGATGACATCAGAAAAAAGAAGGGAGATTTTATTCATGAAATTAAAAAAAGTAATTGCAACTGTGATGGCATCATCCATGATAGTCGGGCTCATGGCAGCGACAGGCATGAGTGTATCAGCAGAAGATTACGATGAAGTGGTATTTGCCTATGCAACATTCAATAACATTCCGGCTGAGGAAGACCTGGATGCTGTAGAAGAGGCTCTGAATGAGATTACACGTGAAAAAATCGGGGCGGAGATTACATTAAAACCTGTCGGAATTGCGGATTATTCCAGTTCCATAAGCCTTTCCTTACAGGCAGGCGAAAAAATTGACTGTTTCCAGTCTCTGGGCGATTTCAACAACTGCGTGGCAATGGGAATGGCGTATGACATTACATCCCTGATGGATGAATGTGCTCCGGAAACAAAAGAACTGATCGGTGACGAATGGCTGGCAGCCTGCTCAAAGGACGGAAGTCTTTACGGAATCCCGACCTATAAACCGATTGCACTGACACCAATGGTGGTTTACCGCTCGGATATTGCGGAAGAACTTGGCATTGACATGAGCACCGTAAATAAAGTGGAAGATCTGACGGACGTCCTTCGTAAAGTCAAGGAAGGCAAAACGGATATGACGCCGCTTGCGCCGGTACAGGCCGGAACGCTTGGCCTGATGCTTACCATTGGTGAAGTGGACTGGCTGACAGACGATTACTACGAGCCGAAGGGCGTTCTCCTGGGAGATGACATGACCGTCACCGATTTATATTCTTCCGACGTATTTAAGGAAAAATGCGACTTGGCAAGAACCTGGAACAGTGAAGGACTCGTTATGCAGGATGCGGCTACAACAACCAGTATGGCAGCCGAGTTGATGGCATCCGGAAATTATTTCTGTTACATTGCTTCTTACAGCTATCCGGAAGCAGATACGGCGAACTCTCTGATGGCACAGTGCGGTGGATTACCGCTTGGAGCAAAAATGATCGGCAGCGCGTATCTTTCCACAGGGGATATCAACGTACTTACCTGGATGGTTGCCAGCAACAGTGAGGTTCCGGAAGCGGCAGTAAAATTCCTGAACCTTACCATGACGGATGTTGATGTGATCAATCTTATCATCAACGGCGTGGAAGGAAGAGACTATGTGAAGAACGATGACGGAACCATCTCTTACCCGGAGGGCGAAGACGCATCTACCGTACCGTATACGGCTCAGCTCAGCTGTGGAACGCTCGGAAACTTCTTCTTAATGTATCAGCCGGAGGGAACAAATTTGGAGTCTCTTGATTGGGAGTTAGAGCAGAATAAGACGGCAAAGACATCCCCGGCAATGGGATTCACCTTTGATTCCAGCAAGTTGAAAACGCAGTACACAGCTGTATCAAACGTGATTAAGCAATATCTGCCCGGCTTATCGTGTGGCAGTGTGGACCCGGAAACCGAACTGCCCAAATTTACGAAAGCCCTTTACGGATCGGGATATCAGGAAATCCTCGATGAAAAACAGTCACAGTTGGATGCATGGGTAGCTGAAAAATAAATCATGAGCTGATGGATATTTAAGAAATGGCTGTCCGCTTGTTCGGGCAGCCATTTCTGGAAAGGGAAAAGAATGAAAACCGCTAAAGTCAAAACAAAGTATGGGAAAAGTGTGCCGTTCTTTTTAATTGCACTCCCGGGGATTGCGTATCTTTTGATCAACAATTATATTCCAATGTTTGGCGTGTTCCTTGCCTTCAAAGACTATAACTTTATGAAGGGCATATTTGGCAGTGACTGGAACGGGTTTGACAACTTTAAGTTCCTGTTCAGCACCAAGAACGCCTGGATCATGACCCGAAACACGATTTGTTATAATCTTGCCTTTATTGTCATTGGAACCGTTTTGGCAATTTTTGTTGCGATTCTGATGTGTGAGCTGGGGAAACGTCTGCGGGTCAAGGCATTTCAGGCGGCTTTGCTGCTGCCGAACCTGTTGAGCTGGGTTGTGATTGGATTTGTGGCATATGCGTTCTTGAATGCCGATACAGGTTTTATCAATAAGACGATTCTCGCAGGGTTGGGTGTAAATCCGGTTTCCTGGTACACAACGGAAAAGGCATGGCCGGTAATTCTGGTAATTGTGTACCTGTGGAAAAATATCGGATATCAGTCCATTATCTTTATGTCAGCGATTTCCGGTATCGACAAATCCCTGTATGAAGCCGCCAGCATTGACGGGTCGACTAAAATACAACAGATTTTTAAGATTACACTGCCGATGCTTCGCCCGACAGTTACAATTTTAACCCTGATGTCAATCGGAAGAATTTTCTTCTCTGATTTTGGCCTGTTTTATCAGGTGCCTCAGAATTCGGGCGCATTGTATAATGTGACTCAGACGATTGATACATATGTATACCGTGGCTTGATGGAACTGAACGACGTCGGAATGTCCGCTGCTGCCGGTTTATATCAGTCTGTAGTAGGATTTATCCTGGTAATCACGGCAAATGCGATTGTCCGTAAAATTGACTCAGATAATGCACTGTTTTAGGAGGAGAAAAATGACAGAGAGCAAAACATTTAACAGGGTTGCGACAATTATTTTAGCTGTCCTTGTTTTCATAACCCTTATGCCTATCGTGCTTATCATTGTGGCCTCCTTTACAAAGGAAAACGCTCTGGTTCGTAACGGATATGCATACCTGCCGGAAAAGTGGAGTCTGGACGCCTATTATTACATGATAAAGCAGGGAGCTGTCATTGTGAGGGCTTATGGAATGTCCTTTTTTGTTACTATAGTTGGAACAGTTCTCAGTGTACTGCTTACGACTATGACGGCATATCCTATGGCGAGGAAATCTTTTAAGTACCGAAATGCATTGACATTTTTTGTGTTCTTCACGATGTTGTTCAATGGCGGAATCGTTCCGTCCTATATCATGTGGACAAAATTCTTCCACATCAAAAACACAATCTGGGCATTGATTTTACCGAATTATCTGGTGACTGCATTCAATGTTATCCTGGTGAAGAATTATTTTGCGAATAATGTGCCGGATGCCCTGATCGAAGCCGCGCAGATTGACGGAGCCAGTGAATTTACGATTTTTACAAAAGTGATGTTCCCATTGGCGAAACCGACCGTAGCAACGATCAGCCTGTTTACGGGACTGTGCTATTGGAATGACTGGATCAACGGATTGTATTATGTTGATAATGAGAAACTATATAGTATCCAGCTGCTTCTGATCAAGATTATGAATAATATTCAGGCACTGAAGAGTAACTCAACGGCAGCACTTTTGGGAACCGGTTCGGTTGAACTTCCGGGCACAGCTGTGAGAATGGCCATGGCGTTTATCGGAATCCTGCCGATTCTGGCCGTGTATCCGTTTGTCCAGAAATATCTGGTAGAAGGCGTTGTTGTCGGAGCAGTAAAAGGTTAAGGAGATAGGGAGGTCAAGATGAAAATCAAAGAAGTGATTGGAAAAATACTGGAATATCACCCTCAATTTCCAGCGGACTATGCCGGATGTGATGATTATAAATGTGGAGATCCGGATGTAGAGTGTACAGGGGTAGTGACGGCACTTGTTCCTAACATTGATACCATCAGAGAAACAATCCGGTTGGGGTGTAATCTCATGATCGTTCATGAGCCGACATTTTATTCAACGATGGATTATCCTGAGTGGAAGGCGGATTTTTCCAACAATGTCTATGAGGAAAAGAAGAAGCTTTTGGAAGAGCATGGCATTGTGATATGGCGGGATCATGACCATATGCATATGCATCAGCCGGACAGCATTTTCACCGGAGTTACAAAGCATCTTGGGTGGGAAGAGTTTGCACGACACACAGATGAGAACGAACCTTTTACCTTTAAGTTTGACCATCCGGAGTGTACAGTAGAAGAGCTGCATCAGGAACTGACGGAGAAATTGAAGCTGAATGGATTGCGATATATCGGGAATCCGCAGGCGAAAGTCCGGACAATTGCGATTGTTGGACATTTGTGCTTAAATTCGCTGTTCGATGACCATATGGACGAAAATGGCTACTTCGTAGAATATGGAACAGAGGTCATCCGTCAGATGGAAAAAAGTGGTGTGGATGTGATCCTTCCGGGAGAAATCATTGAATGGACCGTCCTGTCCTATATCCGGGATGCAGTAGAGCTCGGATATAATAAGGCAATGTTCAATATTGGTCACTTTAACTGGGAGGAACTGGGAATGAGGTACGCAAAGGATTGGATAGAGGATCTTGTGGCAGGAGAAGTACCGGTACATTATGTCCGATGCAAGGATATGTATCGTTATTAAAAATCAGTGAGAGATTCCCATAATTCAAAATGTTTGCAGGAAAAACCGAGGGATTAGCATGAGGAAAATGAAAGAACGCAATTTTTCAGGAACAGTAAATCCTGAGATTACACAGAGGGAAATCGAAGATCGGAAGATAGCCAGAGCCTCTGCGGCAGATGGTATGGTACTTCTGAAAAATGAGAACGGTTTTCTGCCGCTTCCCAATCAGACTAAAATCGCTCTGTACGGAGCAGGGGCTGCAAAGACTATCAAAGGAGGTACCGGTTCAGGTGATGTCAATGAGAGAAGCTCTGTCAGCATTTGTGAAGGGATGAAGCAGGCCGGTTTTGAGATCACTAATGAATCGTGGCTTAGAGATTATGAAGCATGTTATCAGGCGGCAAGGATTGTCTGGAGAGACGAGATCCTGAAAAAACACAGGGCAAGTGCTGATGTCACCGGATTTTTCAATATCTATGTAGCCACGCCATTTTAGATCCCGGCAGGGCGTGCGGTGGATAAAACCGATGCAGATACTGAATCCTGCTGACTGCGGAGGTGACGAACACGGGAGGCACTTACAGCGGCAGGGAAGTGGTGCAGGTGTATGTGACCTGCCCGGCAGGAAAGCTTGCGAAAGAATACCGCAGATTGGTCACCTTCGGAAAGACAGACGTTCTTACACCTTCAGAAAAGCAGACTCTTGTGATGGAAATCCCATTCTCTATGCTGGGATCCTATGACGAGACGGCTCCCGGATGGATTCTGGAAAGAGGAGATTATGTGATCTGGGCAGGCAACAGTCTGCAAAGCGCCATTCCTGTGGGAACCGTTCTGGCACAGACTTGGGATACCGCCCTGGTAAAACAGGTCGGTGAGATGATTGGAAGAGAGAGGGAGGAGTTTGGTGTTACTCTTTGGCTGGCTCCGGGGATGAACATTCACAGAAATCCCTTGTGTGGGCGGAACTTTGATTATTATTCAGAAGATCCCCTTTTGGCAGGGACCATGGCGGCTGCCATGACAAAGGGAGTTCAGACCGTGCCGGGATGTGGAACAACCATCAAGCATTTTGCATGTAACAATCAGGAGGATAATCGTCTGGGTTCTGACAGTATCCTTTCCGAGAGGGCACTTCGCGAGATCTACCTGAAAGGATTTGAAGTGGCAGTCAAAACGGCACAGCCGATGTCCATCATGACAAGCTATAACCTGATTAATGGCATACATGCAGCGAATCACCCGGCTCTTTGTACAAAAGTGGCACGATGTGAGTGGGGATTTGAGGGTGTTATTATGACGGACTGGACAACGACCGAAAATGGGCCGGATTGTACAGCGTCGGGATGTATGCGGGCAGGAAATGATCTCGTCATGCCGGGGGCAATCTGCGACAGAGAGAATCTTGAAGCAGAGTATGAACCCGACAATCTTTCAATAGATGACGTGAAAGCATGTGTAGGGAGATTGGTGAATATCATCTGGCAGTCAAATAGGTATTAGAGAGCAGATCGGGGGAAATATAAAATATCCCAGTGGAATCATTACATGCCATTCAAATGAAAACGGAAAAGCAATGACGGTGAGAATGGTGTAAAAACTGTTGCGCTACAGGGGAACGACATGCCTGGTTTATATGAAAAAGAAGATTATATTTATAATCAGATCCCGGTCAGGATACTGATTCATGACTTGCACCAGGAAGAAATCTATACGCCGCTGCACTGGCATCGGGGAGTGGAACTAAACCTGGCTACCGGCGGGGGGGGGCGCGGTTTTTTGGGGGGGGCGGGGGGGGGGGGGGGGGGGGGGG
>ERZ781272.636-NODE-636-length-19754-cov-3.253668_pt1 | contig 19754 bp, 20 predicted proteins | sample MGYA00375850_ERZ781272 | MGnify/ENA primary metagenome ERZ781272 (study PRJEB29790, sample SAMN06051246) | human gut metagenome | host: Homo sapiens | place: USA: Cincinnati, Ohio | collected 2013-06-21 | study: EMG produced TPA metagenomics assembly of the Gut...
CAATAAATTAATATTGAATTTTAATATATTTTTATCATAAAAGATTAATATATTAAATTTTCAACAAAGAAAAAAGAAAGGCTTAATCATCTGCCTTTCCTTATTTTTACTGTTCATCTGATTTTATTGCAATCCATGCTTTATCATACATTTTTTTTACATCTAATGGGAAATCTTTGTAAATTTCACATATATTCATTATTTCTGTAGGCATATATGCATTTGGATTATTTCTAACACTTTCTGGTTGTTCTTTTCTTGCCTCTTTGTTAGGAGTTGTATATCCTATTTCATCAGCTATTCTAAGGGCACTTTTCTTATCACTTACAAAGTTTATAAACTTTTCAGCACCTTCCACATTTTTAGCATTTTTAGGTATACATAAACTATCAATCCAGAAATTTGCACCTTCTTCAGGAACTACATAAACTAAATTTGGGTATTCGTCTTGTAAATTTAAACCTTCACCAGACCATATCATATTTATATCTGTTTCTCCTGCTGGAATCATAGTAGTACCATTATCTACACCATATAAAGGCTTAACTAATTTTCTTTGTTCTAGTAGCAATTCTTTTGCTTCGTCTATTTCTTTTTGATTAGTTGAGTTTAAAGAATAACCTAATTTTTTTAGTGCTACACCTATAGTGTCTCTATATGTATCAAACATAAATATTCTATCTTTATACTTTTCATTCCATAGTATATCCCAGCTATTCACTTCTTCTTTTACTACATCTTTATTATATATAAGCCCTACTGTTCCAAACATATATGGTACTGAGTATTTATTCCCTGGGTCTATTTCTAGGTCTAAGTATTCTTCATCCATTTGAGATATGTTAGGTATGTTATCCTTATTTATTTCTTGGATAAGCTTTTGATCTATCATCCTTGGCATCAAAGCATCTGATACTAAAACAACATCGTACTTACCTGCTCCACTTTTAATTTTCGAATACATAGCTTCCATATCATCAAAAGTTTCAATATTAACCTTAATATTATATTTTTGTTCAAATTCTTTTACTGTTTCATCGTCTATATTTTCTCCATAGTTATAGAAATTAATTTCTTGAGTGCTTTGTTTATTACTACATCCTACAAAAAAAATACCCATAATGACTATACAAATTGATAAGCTAAATAATTTAATTAGTTTCTTCATACTTCACTCCCTAACATTTTTTATTTTAATATTTAATATTCTTTTGGATTATACCATTATTTTTTTAATTAGTCTAATTTAATAAAACACACAATACCTCATAGTATAATTTATGATTTATTTGTATATCACATTCTACAATATAATCATTTTTTCATTTTTATATCTTTACACAAAAAAAGCGAACTTAATTTAAGCTCGCCTTTTAGCAACTATTATCTTCTTTGAGATCTCTTAGTTGGTTTTCCTTTTTTAGTCATACCTTCTTCAGCAACTTTTTTAACTGAAGCTTTTTGACCTGGGAATAATATTTTTGGTTCTTTTACATTCTTTCTATATAATGTAAATTTAAAACCTATAGCTTGAACGAACTCAGCTCTTAATGCTTTACATATAGCATTCGCTGCTTCTTTAGTATCTATCCCTGCTGTTTCAAGTATAGTTACTTTAACTAATTCTCTTGAGTCAAGCATTGCATCTAATTGCTCTAAGAAACTTTCTGTTACACCCTCTTTTCCTATTTGAGTTATAGGTTTTAAAGTGTTTGCTAAAGATCTTAAATATGCTCTTTGTCTTCCGTTTAACATATTGTCACCTCTTTTATATTAAATTTTAGTCATAGAATTCAAATTCTATATCGTATATCTTAACTGTATCTCCGTCTTCAATTCCCATATCTCTAAGTTTATCAAATACCCCCTCTGATTCCATAGTTTTTTGGAAGAATTGAATAGATTCCATATCTTCAAAGTTGACAGAGTACATAATTCTTCTAAGTGATTTACCTGTAACCACATATACTCCATCTTCTATTTCAACATTTAACCCTTCTTCTTCAGCTGAATCTAATTCTGGTACATATAATTCGTCTTCAGAAACAAGTTCTATATCTTCAGCATCTTTTAATATTTGAGAAACATAAGATATAACATCATCTACACCTTCTCTTGTAGCTGCAGACATTTTGAATACTTTATATCCTCTTTCTTCTAAAGTTACTTTGAACTCTTCAAAGACAGATTCATCTTCAAGTATATCTATTTTATTGGCTACTACAACTTGAGGCCTTGTAGCTAATTTTTCATTGTATAATTTAAGTTCATCATTTATATTATCAAAATCTTCTAAAGCATTTCTACCTTCTAGTCCTGAAATATCAACTATATGTATTAATACTTTAGTTCTTTCTACGTGTCTTAAGAAGTCATGACCAAGTCCAACTCCTTCAGCAGCACCTTCTATAAGTCCTGGTATATCAGCTAATACAAAACTATCTCCAAACTTAGTTTGAACCACACCAAGGTTTGGTGTTAATGTTGTAAAGTGATAGTTTGCTATTTTAGGTTTAGCAGCTGTAACTACTGATAAAAATGTAGATTTACCTACGTTAGGGAATCCTAATAATCCTACATCAGCTATCATTTTAAGCTCTAATATAACCCATCTTTCTTCACCATCAGTTCCTGATTTAGCAAAGTTAGGAGCTTGTCTTACTGCGTTGGCAAAATGTTGGTTTCCTTTTCCGCCTCTTCCACCTCTTGCAACTACAGCTCTATCTCCTTCTGCTTTTAAGTCAGCTATTATTTTATTAGTAGCTTCATCTCTTATTATTGTTCCAGCTGGTACTTTTAAAACTAAGTCTTCACCATTTTTTCCAGCTTGTCTTTTTTTACTTCCGTCTCCACCTGGAGTGGCAACATATTTTCTTTGGTACTTAAAGTCCATTAGTGTTCTTAAGTCGTTATCAACTTCAAATATAACACTAGCGCCTCTTCCTCCGTCTCCACCATCTGGTCCACCTGCAGGAACATATTTTTCTCTTCTAAATGATACTGCACCGTTTCCACCATTCCCAGCTTTGACAAATATTCTTGCCTTATCTATAAACAAAAGTGGCACCTCCTATTAGAATTTGCATTCTATTCAAATTCTCATTATTTAAAAAGAAAAGGAGTGTAAATACACTCCTCTCCCTTTATTATTCAGCAACTTGTACTGGATATATACTTACTTTTTTTCTTTTTTTGTCTTTTCTTTCGAATTTAACAGTACCGTCTATTAATGCGAATAAAGTGTCATCTCCACCTTTACCTACATTAGTTCCTGGATGTATTTTAGTACCTCTTTGTCTTACTATTATACTACCAGCAGTAACTAGTTGTCCGTCATATCTTTTAACACCTAATCTTTTAGCGATTGAGTCTCTACCGTTTTTAGAAGACCCTACCCCTTTTTTAGATGCTAATAATTGTAAGTTCATGTTTAACATTTGGAGTCACCCCCTACTTTTTTAAGATTTTTATATTGTTTCGATAATCCTTTTGGATTGATTTCATTGTTAATTCAAAATGTTCTAGTAATAAATCAGTTTTTTCATTTAAACTTTCTTCGTGAACTAGACATTCAATAAAACCTTCTTGGCCTATTACAGAATCAAATTTTACTTTTGCTAATCTATCTAATGAATTGATAACTCCAATTGCATTAGAAGTCACTGCTGAACAAACAATATCTTGTCCTATTGGAGCAAAATCAGCATGTCCTTTTATTGTAAAACCTTTACGTCTGAAATCGTCTGTATAATGATATTTTATCTTTATCATTTCATTAACCTATTACTAAGCGTTTATTTTTTCAACAACTATCTTAGTGTATGGTTGACGATGACCTTGTTTTCTTCTGTAGTCTTTTTTAGCTTTATACTTGTAAACTACTATTTTCTTAGCTTTTCCTTGCTCTACTACTTTAGCAGTAACAGAAGCACCTTCTACAACTGGAGCTCCAACAACTAGTTCTCCTTCTGCATTAGTACAAGCTAATACTTCGTTTAAAGTTACTTCTTCACCAGCTTGTGCTTCTAACTTTTCAACGAATAATACATCACCTTCAGCAACTTTGTATTGCTTTCCACCTGTTTTAACTATAGCGTACATTAATATACACCTCCTCGGTCTAAGAACTCGCCATCAAGGTATTTCCAAAGGAAAATTTTCACCTTTTCTGTGCGGCATTACAGTTATAAATAATACTACTTATTGAACAAAATGTCAACTAGCTTACAAAAATAATTTTATATTTTTCATAAGCCACTTCTTTATTTTCTTTTAGTAAAATGTTCATTTCATATTTTTTACTTATTTTATTAATTAGGCCCATATAATTAACTTTAATTTTGTTAATTACTGAGGGGTTAAGTTCAACTGTTATATCATTATAGCATGTATGATATTTTATTCTACTTATTTCTTTTTCCAAATCATCCATAATATAGTTTATTGATTTTGTTGATGAATTTCCATTGCAAATACCACATTCATCTAAATAGTACTCACTTATTGAATTTCTTTCTCTTCGCCTTGCTACTTCCACAAGACCTAATCTTGTGAGTCCTAATACTTCAGATTTTCTTTTATCTTTTCCTAGATAATAGTTTAAAGATCTTAATAAGTTTTCCTTATTTTTCTTTTTAACCATATCAATAAAGTCAATTATGATTATTCCACCTATATCTCTAAGTCTCAGCTGTCTAGCAATTTCTATACATGCTTCTTCATTAGTTTTATATACTGTGTCTTCTCTATTAGATATTCCAGTAAACTTCCCTGTATTAACATCTATTACAGTTAAAGCTTCTGTTTTTTCTATGATTAAATAACCACCACTTTTTAACCATACTTTTTTACCAAGTGCTTTATCTATTTGACTTTGTACTTTATATAAATCAAAAATATCTTGATTCTCTATTATTTTTAGTTTGTTTAAATAATCTTTATTAATAGTTTTTAAGATATTTTTTATTTCTTCGTATTTATTATTGTTATTTACTACAATTTCTGTAACATCTTCGTTTACATTATCTTTTATGTATTTAGTTGATGCATCTAACTCTTTGTATAGTAGTTTAGGTCCTATGCCTAACTTGAACTCTTTTGTAATAGAGTCATATTTTTCTTTTAATTCTATAAAATCTTTTTCTAATTCTTCTTCTCTACATCCAGCAGCTTCTGTTCTAATTATAATTCCACAATCTTTTCCCACAAGTTTTTTTACAATCTTTTTAAGTCTAAATCGTTCTTCTTCGTCTTGAAGCCTATTAGATATAGTTACTCTATCATTAGTTGGTATATAAACTAAATATCGACCTGATAGGCTCACTTCTAAATTTAACTTCGGTCCCTTTGTTCCCACTGCTTCTTTATTAATTTGAACCATAATATCCATACCAGATTTTATATTAGAATCTTTTTTTAGAGGAAGATAAGCTAGTTTTTCCATGCCTATATCTACAAAGCAGGCCTCTAAGCCTGCTTTTACATTTTTTACTATTCCTCTATATATGTTAGATACTAATTTATTTTTTTCATTTTCTTCTATTAATAATTCTACAAGTTTATCATCTTCAACTATGGCAGTTTTTTCTGATGATACTAAGGTTTCAATTATTATTTTTTTCATTATTATCCTCACTATAATGGAGTTACTAATTCTCCATCTACTATCTTATAAAGGTCTCTTCTTATTATTTCAACTTCTTTTGGATCCATATCTATATCTAATATTCCAAGTAGCACTGGTACAAATATATTAGTATTTAAGTTAGCTTTAGATCCTGTTGATATAATAGCTTCAAAAGTCGCTCTATTATCGTCTAATACAACTAGGTCAAAAGTTTTAATCATTGGTCTTATATCAACTTCTACCATCTTACCTTTTTTATTTTTCTTACTTATCATTATTGATTTACTTGTTATAAACTCAAATACTCTAGTTTTTACCAGTTCTTTGCTTAAAGGAGTTTCTAAATCTATGTTAAATAAATATTCTCCATATACTATTTCTTGTGCAAGAGCTGGCGTTTGTGGAGTTATTTCTTTTGCTTTTATAAATTCTAAACCTATTGGTAATTCTTCGTTTATTCTTTGTAAAAATTCTTCAACAGATATATCATCTTCTATTTCTATGTCTACATATTCTCCTTGACTTTCTGTTCCTAATGCTAAGGCATTAGCATAACTCATCTTTGGATGAGGGTTAAATCCTTGAGAATAAGATAAATTTATTTCTGCCCTTCTAAAAGCTCTTTGTAAAAGTCTTTGTAAGTCAAGATGAGATATAAATATCATATCATCTTCTTTTTTGTATTTAGCTCTAATCAACTTACTCATAATTAGCATAGCCCCCTTCCTAAATCAGTTGTATTTATCCCACAACCATTACATCTATGTCTACAGTCTGGAGTAACTGCATCTTCTTTTGCTTTATTATTTTCTCTTATTAAGAATTTCTTAGATACACCTACATCTATATGATCCCAAGCAAATACTTCATCATAGCTTCTTTCTCTATGAGCATACCAGCTTATATCTAATCCATTTTTCTCCATAGCTTCAGTCCATATATCTAAGTTGAAGTATTCTGACCATCCATCAAATTTAGCTCCAGCTTTGAAAGCATCATAGATAACTTTACCTATTCTTCTATCTCCTCTAGATATAACAGCTTCCATTAAACTTGTTTTTGAATCATGGTAGTTGTATCTTATATCTCTATTTCTTAATGCTTTTACTAAATATTGCTGTTTATCTCTTACTACATCCTGAGTATCTTGTGGATGCCATTGGAATGGTGTAAATGGTTTAGGTACAAATGTTGATGTACTTACTGTTACAGAGAATTTTCTTGATAACTTTCCACCATGTACTCCTCTATAAGTATCTATAACATCGTAAGCTAAATCTCTTATTCCATCTAAGTCTTCATATCTTTCTGTAGGAAGACCTATCATAAAGTATAGTTTTACACTATGCCATCCCATTTCAAATGCTTTTGTAGTAGCATTTTTTAAATCCTCTTCACTTACACCTTTGTTTATAACATCTCTCATTCTTTGAGTTCCTGCTTCTGGTGCAAATGTAAGACCTGATTTTCTAACTTGTTGTATTTTTTCCGCTATCTCCATAGTAAAGTTATCAAGTCTAAGTGAAGGTAGAGATATACCTATGTTTTTACTTGCATATTCTTCTATTAAAACATCTGTAAGTTCACTTAACTTAGAGTAATCGCTAGTTGAAAGTGAAGATAAAGATATTTCATCATATCCTGTACTTTTTATTAACTTATCTAAAGATGCTTTTAAAGTTTCTATACTTTTTTCTCTTATTGGTCTGTAAATCATACCTGCTTGACAGAATCTACATCCTCTTGTACATCCTCTGAATAATTCTAAAACTACTCTTTCGTGAACAGTTTCTATATATGGTACAATTAATGCCTCTGGATAAGGAACTTCATCCATATTTTTAATTATTCTTTTTCTTGGATGAGCAGGTACTCCTTCTCTATTTGGAACAGTTTCTTTTACTGTTTTATCTTCATTATATGTAACATCATAAAAACTTGGTATATAAACTCCTTCTATTTTTGATGCCATCATTAAAAAGTCTTCTCTAGTTGTTTTATTTTTCTTCCACTCTTTATATAGGTTTAACACTTCTAAGTTAACTTCTTCACCTTCACCAAGGATTACTATATCCACGAAGTCTGCCAAAGGTTCTGAATTGTAAGCACAAGGTCCTCCAACCATTATAAATGGATCGTCTAACTTTCTATCTTTTGCTAATACTTCAATTTTTCCTAAATCTAATATGTTTAATATATTTGTGTAAGAAAGTTCATATTGAAGAGTAAATGTAACAAAATCAAAGTTTGTTATAGGTTCTCTTGATTCTATTGCAAATAGAGGTATGTTTTTTTCTCTTAATATCTCCTCCATATCTATTGCTGGAGAGTAAACTCTTTCACAGTAAACATTTTCGTCACTGTTTAATACTCTATATAAGATTTGACTTCCCAAGTGACTCATCCCTACTTCGTATAAATCCGGGAAGCATTGTGCATATCTTATTAACCCCTCTTTGCTAGTATCTTTATGTATTGAATTTACTTCATTACCTAAATATCTAGCAGGCTTTTCTACTTTTTTTAAAATTTTTCTAAATTCTGCTTTATCCATCTAATATTGAAACCTCCGATAAACTAATTGTATTTCACATAAATTTTATTATACACTATAAAATATTTCGTATCAAAATTTTTTAATTTCAACCATATAATTACCTTATTACTTATATTATCGCGCTATTATTATTCATTATACTTATTTTAGAACAACTTTATCTATATAAATATTAATTTGTAAAATATTACTTATAATAATATACTATTTATTGATAAAGTCATTTATACATGCCCAATTTAGTTTTTTTCTTATTTTCTGAGTAAAAAACATAAATAACTAAAATAATAATCTTAATCATATTTTTAGTTTTATTCCGAATCAGATTGGGTATATATAATTTGTGCTATGATTTTTTATATTTAGGAGGTTTGCAATGAGCAGTGTTTTTGAAATTAAACCAGATATATTCTATACTGGTGTAGTAGATAAGGATTTAAAAATATTTGACATTATAATGGAAACAGAATTTGGTACAACATACAATTCTTATCTAATAAAAGATGAAAAAGTTGTGTTATTTGATACTGTTAAAGATTGTTTTAAGGATGAATTTTTAAGTAATTTACAAGAATTAGTTGATATTAAGGATATTGATTACGTAGTTATTCATCACACAGAGCCAGATCATGCTGGTTGTTTAAAATATATATTAGATATAAATCCAGATGTACATGTTATATGTACAAATGCTGCAAAGTTATACTTAGGTGACCAAGTTAACAGAGAGTTCAAATGTACTACTGTTAAAACTGGTGATAAATTAAACATAGGTAAGAGAAATCTTGAGTTTATTCAAGCTCCTTTCTTACACTGGGCAGATACAATGTTTACTTATGTTCCAGAAGACAAAGTTTTGTTAACTTGTGATGCTTTTGGATGTCATTATTCAAAATATGATTGTAAAGCAATAAATGATGAAGGATACTTAGATTCAGCAAAATTATACTATGATTGCATAGTTAAACCTTATGCAAAATATGTTTTAGATGCTGTAAATAAAGTTGTTGAATTAGGATTAGACTTTGATACTATATTAACTTCTCACGGTCCAATTTTATCTGAAAGACCAATGGAGCAAGTTACTAGATATGTAGAGTGGTCAAAAGCTGCTTTAGAAGAAACTAATCAAGGCGAAATGGCTATATTCTACTTATCAGCATATACTAATACTTTTGATATGGCTAAGAAGATACAACAAGGTGCATTGTCTCAAGATGTTAAAGTTAAGTTATATGATTTAGAAAAATTATCTTTCGAAGAAATGCACAGAGCTGTATTAAATGCAAAAGTAGTTTTAGTTGGTTCTCCTACAATCAACAGAACTATGGTTAAGCCTATGTGGGATTTATTCTCATCAATAGATCCAATGGCTAACAAAGGAACTATTGCAGGGGTATTTGGTTCTTATGGATGGAGTGGTGAAGGTATCTCTATGGCAGAAAACTTATTTAAAGCTATGGCATTTAAAGTACCTCAACCAGCACTTAAAAAGAAATTCTTCCCAAGCGACGATACATTCAAAGAATGTTTCGATTACGGTGTAGAATTTGCTAGTTATCTTAAATAAAGTTTTATGGCGCCATAAAATTTTATAAAAACAAAAAGGTTAATGTGTTGAAAATTAATTCTTCACATTAACCTTTTTTATTTATACTCTTTGGCTTGTAGTTTTTCTTACTTCTCTGAAAGAGAACTCTCCCCTATCTAATGCCTTAATAAAAATTTCTGCACTAGCTAAGTTTGTTGCCACTGGCACGTGGTAAACGTCACAAAGCCTAATTAAAGCTTGTATATCCGGTTCATGAGCTTGAGAAGTTAGTGGATCTCTTAAAAAGATTACTAAATCTATTTCTTGATTAACTATAAGCGAACCAATTTGTTGATCACCACCAAGTGGCCCCGATGCTAATCTATTTATTTTTAGACTAGTTTCGTCCATTATTCTCTTTCCAGTAGTTCCTGTTGCATATATCCCATACTTTTCTAAAATATGTTCATAACCAATACAAAATCCTACCATAGTGTTTTTCATTTCATCATGTGCTACTAATGCTATATTCATCATAATAAATATACTCCTATATCCCTTTTAATTTATTTTGCTATATATTCTAAAAATTTATTTTTTTTCTTCTCATACAAACATTCAAAACTAATCCTAAACTTGCCATAGATGTTAACACAGAACTTCCACCATAACTTAAGAATGGAAGTGTAACTCCTGTTACAGGTATTAATGATACCGTCATACCAATATTTTGAATAATTTGATATGCAAACATGGATGTTACCCCAATTACTACCAAGGCTCCGTATTCATCTTTGGACTCCGAAGAAATTTGTAACATTCTATATAAGAAGTATGCATATAAACTGATTAATGCTACCATTCCAATTACGCCTAGTTCTTCTCCTACAACTGCAAATATAAAATCACTATCTTGAATAGGTAGGAAATCTTCTTGATTTTGTGTTCCTTTAAAAAGTCCCTTACCAGTAAATCCACCTGATCCTATAGCTATATTAGACTGCATAACCTGATAGTTACCTTGAATACTTGTATCTTCCGGGTGTAAGAAACCTAAAATCCGGTTTTGTTGATATTCATCTATACTTAAGTATACAAGAGGTAGTATTATAACGCATGCTATAATTACTTTTCTCAATATTTTGTAATCAATTCCAGCTGTGAATATTATACCTGCAATTATACAACAAAATACTATTGCTGTCCCTAAGTCTGGTTGGGCAATTAATAACCCAATTATAGGTGCTGCATACATTAATAATTTTACAATATCTTTTATATTATCCATTCTTCCTTTTTTGAGCTCTACAATTTTTGCGTAACTTAATATGAATGTAAATTTAACTACTTCTGCCGTTTGTAGATCTAGAGGTCCTAGGTCTAAAGTTGATTTCGCCCCACCTCTAACCGCTCCTAATGGCGTTAAAACTATAGCTAATAATACAACACTTGCAACATACATCTCTTTATAATATTGTCCTAAAAAGTTATAATCAAAAAGAAGTATGAATATAATTACTCCAATTCCTAAAACAAAGGCTATACTTTGTTTTATTAATCTTGAATAATCTCCCGTTTGATTTACATGAGTAGCACTACTTAATATAACAATACCAAAAGTAAAAATTACTATAAGTGTTGCTATTAACTTCCAATCTAATTGTTTTAATAATTTTAAACTATTTTTATATTTAACCAATTTGTCACCGTCTTTCTAGTATAGAAATAAACATTAAGCTCTCACGAATTAAATAGGGAATATACCTTAAGTATATCCCCCTTTATTAAGACCAATTTATATCTTTCTGTCTTTTAAATTCTTAAGTGGTATATTTGCAACTAAGGCAGATACTGGTCTGTCTCCGTTCTCACTTCTTGTTTTAGACATTTTTATCTCTAAACCATCTTCTTCTATATCAGCATAGTTAGAAATCACTTTTAATATATCATCTTTAATCATATTTAAAAGTTGAGGAGAACAGTCTACTCTGTCATGTACAAGAACTAATTTTAACCTTTCTTTTGCTACGTTCTTACTAGTCTTATTTTCACTTGAAAAAGCTTTAAAAAGATCAAACATGAATATCCCCCTATTCTATTTAGCTACGCCAAACATTTTTTTGATTCTTCCAAAGAAGTTAGTTTCTTGCTCAATTTCCATTATTGGGATATTATTACCTAATATTCTTTGAGCAATATTTTTATAGGCTTTACCTGCATTTGACTTTGTATCAAGTATAGCTGGCTCACCTTTATTTGTTGATATGATTATACTTTCGTCGTCTGGAACTATACCTATTAAGTCTATAGCTAATATTTCCACTATGTCTTGCTTGTCCATCATATCTCCGCGTTTAACCATATCTTGTCTTATTCTATTAATTATTAATCTAATGTCACTAATTTCATTAGCTTCTAATAAGCCAATTATTCTATCTGCATCTCTAACAGCAGATACTTCAGGATTTGTAACAACAATAGCTCTATTTGCTCCAGCTATTGCATTTTTAAATCCTTGCTCAATTCCTGCAGGACAATCTATTATTACATAATCAAAACTTTCTTTTAATTTTTCACAAAGCTGTGACATTTGCTCCATAGTTACAGCATTTTTATCTCTTGTTTGTGCAGCGGGTAATAAGTATAAATTTTCAAACCTTTTATCTTTTATCAATGCTTGTTTTAACTTGCATGTTCCCTCTACTACATCCACCATATCATAAACTATTCTGTTTTCTAGACCCATAACCACATCTAAGTTTCTAAGTCCGATATCTGCATCTACCACAACTGTTCTTTTGTTTTCTAAACTAAGTGCTGTACCTAAGTTAGCTGCTGTTGTTGTTTTTCCAACTCCACCTTTACCTGAAGTTATAACTATGACTTCGCTCATTATACTACCCCCTATATATTTCCTTGTTTTTTAAAGTTTTAGGTAAAAAGCTTTCAATAACAATCCTGTCTTTACTCACAAAGGCTATTTCAGGAATGATTTTTTTATCATCCTTAGATTCTTCATAATCATCCTCTGGCGCCTCTGCAATATTATCTGCGATTTGCAGTATCTTAGGACATAAACTATTTGCTATAACATAAGCCGAATTATTTCCTTTGGCTCCTGCATGAACAAAACCTCGCACTTCACCCATTACTACAATATTCCCATTAGCAACTACTTTAGCTCCAGAATTCATATTTCCCATAATAACAACATTTCTAGTGGAACTAACTTGTGAACCAGGGTTCATATCACTCATTACTACAACATCTCCATCAAAGACTATATTTTCCCCAGATCTCATACTATCCACATACTTTGTTTCATAAGTATTAATGTAAGTTTCTTTATTTTCGTCTTCAACAAATTCTATATCAAATCTTGATGTAATAGATTCTTTAATCATCATCATATGAATATCATTTAGATAATCAGAATTAATTTGATATATTTTTGCACCATTAAAAAAACCAACATTTTCTTCTAATCTATCTACTATACTTTGTTTAACTTGTTCAAAGGGTGCTACTTTTTTAATATTAATAATAAGCCCTTTTTTATTTCCTTTAAACTCTATAAGCTCTTCTGTGGAATATTTCCTTAAAGACATAACAACCTCCAGAGTGATATTAATTTATTTACTATATTCTTCATAAATATATTAATAACCTTTTATTTTTTCAATTGTGTAGAAAAATTTATACTATCTTCTTCTGAGCTATTGTCATTCTCTTGTGTATCATCTGTCGCAGCACTTGTAGCATTAGAAGATGTACTATCTAATCCCATATAATAACCTATTATATCTTTCATAGGTAAAAGAGCATAAGTACTCGAATTACCCTGTGGTATCATAACACATATTGCTATTTCTGGATCATCTGCTGGTGCGAAAGAAACTGCCCATGCAAAATCTCCATATGTTTCTTTAAATGCATCTATATCTTCATCCGTTATTTTGTGATTAAGCTCTTTTATTGCTCTTCTTAAGTAAGCTGCATTTATTCTATCATCATTATCAGGTAATTTCTCAGAAACACCATCCTTTAACTCTTGTTCTAGCTCTGCCTTAGTTTCATCATCAATATCTTTGCTTGCTAATTGTTCTTTAATTTCAGCAATTCTAGCTTTAGTTAATTCTTCTTCTCTTTCTGCTCTTAATTTATGATATACATTTAATACCTCATTTTTATCTACATTGTATGACGATAAATGACTCATTAAATATTCGTATTCATTTTTTGTTGGTATTTTTGTACTCTTTTGTGCCGTACCAGTCTTAGCTGCCACAGGTACACTTAAGTCTCCTAACACTTTTTTACCTGTACCTTCGGTAACAACTCTTTTCATACCTATAATTATATCTTTTAAATTATCATCATCTTTAAAATCTATTTTTTCGGATTCAGTTTCTTTTACATCTACTTTACTATAGTCAGATGATATGGATTTTTGAACAACATAAAGTTGATTTAAAATCCCTCCATTTGCTATTGCTGAAGTATACCTAACTATTTGCGCTGGAGTATAAGCATTTTCTCCTTGTCCAATAGCTAAGTTAAATGCATCTGATACTGTCCATTTAGAAAAGTTTAAGTAAGTATATACTATTTGATCAGCCAAAGTTTCTAAATCGTCTTCTTTTACTTTTAGCTTTTCTAGTCGCTTCAACACTTCAGCTTTACCTGGCGTAGTTTCTTCTTCACACCAGTTTGCAATCTGCTGAATTCTAGCCGAAAATTCTTCAGGATTTTTATCCTTAGTTATATCAGTAAAACTATTTTTCATAACTTTATTTAAATATGTTTTTAACATTGATTTTGTAGATTCAATTTTAGCTTCTTCACTAGGTACCTTACCTTTGCTTTCACTACCTAAATCTTCAATTAATCCAGTATAGTCACCTAACCCAAATAACTCAGCATATTCCATTACTTCGTCAGGCCCTATTTTAGCATTAGGATCCGCTCCACCTACTCTATTTTCGCCTGTACCTATAGTGTAGAAGTAAATATTACAAGATTCTTGCAATGCTTTATAAAGGTTTGTAATTCCATGGTTAGATCTACTTTTATTCCATACGGCATCACCATAAGATTTCTTCGATGAACCAGAACCCATCCAAATTACACCTGGGTCATTTATACTATATTCTGGGTTTAAACCATGTTCTAACGCCGCCATACCTGTAATCATTTTAAATGTTGAACCAGGTTGGAACACACCTTGTGTAACTAAGTTTAACAGTGGTGATGGTGCAAGTAAGTCATTTGTATTTTCAGGTTGTAAATTACTATAATCCTTTGATGATATGCCTGATACAAATAAGTTTGGATCATAAGAAGGATAAGATGCTGAAGCCAAAACTTCACCACTATTTACATCTACCACTATGGCCGCCCCAGATTTTGCATTCGCTGATCCACCTGATACAGCTACATTACCATAATTACTTTCATAAACTCCACCTTCACGAGCAGCCTTTATAGCTCTCTCCAGTGCACTTTCTGTCACTTCTTGCAGGTCTTTATCTAATGTAAGATATACTGTATCTCCTGAAATAGGCTCAGTTACCTCTAAATTTTCTGTTATATTACCTACGGCATCAACTTTAACTTTTTTATATCCATCCGTTCCATGTAATTTACTTTCTTGAGTTTTTTCAACTCCATAAAGTCCTACTATATCATCTTTAGAATATTTTTCTTCTGTGTTCTCTAGGTATTGTTTTTCTTGAGTCGAAGGTATTTTACCTAAATATCCAAGAATATGAGATGCTAGTTTTCCGTTAGGATATGTTCTAACTGGTTCATTAGATACAGATATTCCCGGAAGTTCAAGTGCCATCTCCTTTATAGTTGCTATTGTAGTTTCACTTATATCTTTTGCTATTGTTACTGGTTTATATTTTGTATAACCTTGAGACTTGATAAGATCTCTCACTATAAGTATTTTTCTAGCCTCTTCATCACTTAAACTTGAATCTATCAAGTAATAGTCTCTTATTGCTTTAAAAGCTAACTGGGCATCAGCTTTATTAGATTTTATTTTATTTTCTTTCATCCATTTATCTACTTTATATCCTTCAAGCCAGTCATTTTTTTCCCTATCTTCTGTAAATGTCCATTTTGATACAAGTATTGGTGGATAGTATCCAGCTTCATTAACCTTTTTTTGTAACTCAGCCGGTTTTAAGTTTCTATCATCTTCTGATAATTTTCCTTCTGATATTAATTTATCTACTAAATAATAAAATGATTCTTTAGCATTTAAATCTTGTGGAATGTTATTGTCAGTTTTATATTTTTTTATATTTTCATCATAGGTATAATAATATTTTCCATTTTCTATTACTATTGGAAACTCATCTATATACTTTTCTTTATTTTTTTCTAGTAAATTAATCAGCTTTAGTGAAATATTATTTCCTTGTGACTTATCTTCTTTTGTATCATTTTTTGTTAATTCATTTATTGATACTTGAACAGTAAACTGATTTTCATTTCCAGCCAGTAATCTTCCATATCTATCTCTAATTTCCCCCCTAGCCGCTTTTATAGTAACTTCTTTATATGTTTTATTATCGGCTAAACTTGTATAATAATCATATTTTATTATATTCATATATAAAATTTTAATTATTATAGCTAAAAAGGCAAAAAGAAATACATTTTTTATTATCCTACATCTATCATTAATTTTCTTTTCATCCATTAAATCACCAACTAATCTTCTTTAAGTTTTAAAATTGATTTATCAAATCCCTTATATAATATCAAGGCCATGATACTATTTAAAATTGGTAATATTACTATACCTCTTATCATCAATCTTACAGCAGTAAAACTACTATAAACAACAATAGATGCTAATATATTTAACACAGAACTAAATATAGTTGTTGCTAAAATTAATGTAAATATAGTAACCTTACTTTCTTTGTATATTTTTTTTCTTGAATAACTAATTATATAGCATATCAAAAAGTAAATTAGAGCATTTACTCCAAATATTCCACCTACGCTTATATCTTTTAATAATCCTAATACTGCCCCTATAATACTACTTTCTAGGTCATCTAGGTACAAAGATATAATCGTTAAAAATATCAAAAGAAAATCTATTGTTACTCCAAATATAGTTATATAATTAGTTATACTATTTTCTAATATCAGTATAGCTATTCCCAAAAGACAAAGGTAAACTTTTTTCATTGTTGATATCCCCTTTAGTTTATATTTCTTGGTTCAACGATTACAACATCGTCTATATTTTTGAAATCAACATTTGGTTTTACTATTACATATTTTAATGAGTTATTTTTGTCCTCTATTACCTTTCCTACTTTACCTATAACAATTCCCTCTGGGAATAGTCCAAGGCCTGATGTTGTAACCACATCACCTGGTAATACATCATAGTTAGAGTCAAACATGTATCCTTGTAATAACCCACTATCTCTATAGTCTGCTTTTTCGTCTATATTTTCACCATACGTAATAATACCCTTAAATTCAGAATTCTTTGCTAACTTAAAACTTACTGATGATTTTGTGTCTAATAAGGAAATAACTTTGCAATAGTTTTCAGACACTTCATATACTATACCTACTAGTCCATTACCATTCATGACTAAACTGTCCTTTTTCACACCATCTTTACTTCCAGCAGACACAACAAAGCTTGAATACCAATTCCCGTCATTTTTACTAACTACTTTTGCTGATAAAGTTTTAGCAACATATTTTTCATCAACAAAGTTTAATGCTGCTTTTAAGCTTTGCAGTGATTGAACGTCATCCAATTTATTTTGTAGATCAATTACTTCCTGTTGTAATCTGCTATTTTCTTTTTCTAAACTCTCGGCTTTTTTAGCATTTTTTTGGAAATTTATCACATTTTCAAATCCACTTTTTATAAAGGTAAACCCACTGTTAATACTACTTCCTATGGTAGATATTGCAGTCATTCCTACATTGGCTCCTAGAGGGTTGCTTCCTCCACTTCTTCCAATAGACATGCCTACAATTCCAATTAAAGTGATAGCAACTACACCTGTTGCTATCACTTTAAAATTAACCTTTTTCTTGTTTTTATTATTATTTTCAAACTTCAAGGTCAGCACCTACTTCATTACTTTTTATTATTCATCATTAATACTTTTTCAAATATTTCTACATCTTCAACTGACTTACCTGTACCTATAGCAACACAATCTAATGGATTTTCTGCTATTTTAACTGGCATTCCAGTTTCTTCTTTAACTAATTTGTCAAGTCCTTTAAGTAGAGCTCCTCCTCCAGTTAACATTATTCCGTTTTCCATAATGTCTGAAGCTAACTCTGGTGGAGTCTTTTCTAATGTTGATTTGATTCCATCTACTATAGAATTAACTGGTTCTCTTAAAGCGTCTCTTACTTCTGATGAAGATATTTGCATAGTTTTTGGAAGTCCTGATATTAAATCTCTACCTCTTATTTCCATTTCAACTTCTTCGCCTTCTTTGTACGCAGAACCTATTCTAATTTTTACATCCTCGGCAGTTCTCTCACCTATCATTAAGCTATATTCTTTTTTAACGTAGCTAACTATAGCTTCATCTAATTCGTCTCCACCAAGTCTTATTGATTTAGCAGTAACTATACCTCCAAGTGATATTATAGCAATTTCTGAAGTCCCACCACCGATATCTACTACCATATTTCCTTCTGGTTCTTCTATTCTAAGTCCAGCTCCGATTGCAGCTGCCATTGGTTCTTCTATTAAGAATGCATCTTTTGCTCCAGCTTGTCTTGCAGCTTCTTCTATTGCTCTTTTTTCAACTTCCGTTACACCAAAAGGTACACATATAGCTATTCTTGGAGATACTACACCTTTTTTAGCTGCAGCTTTTTGTATAAAGTAGCTTAACATTGATTGAGTAACATCAAAATCAGCTATAACTCCATCTTTCATTGGTCTTATAGCTACTATATTTCCTGGTGTTCTACCTATCATTCTTTTTGCTTCTTCACCAACTGCTAAAACTGCCTTACTGTCATCTCTTATAGCAACAACAGATGGTTCTCTTACTACTATTCCTTGTCCTTTTATATAAACTAATGTATTTGCAGTACCTAAATCGATACCCATATCTTTAGTCATTTTTCCAAATCCAAATAAAGATTTAAAACCTTTTTTTTCCTTTTTTTCTTTAGTCATTTTCATACACCTTCCTTACTTTATTCTTATTAAATTAACATATTCTCTTTAAAACTAAAATAAACTCCGTCCCCTATTATAATATGGTCTATAACTTCTATACCCACAAGCTCACCACAATCTTTCAACCTATTCGTTATATTTTTGTCCTCTTTTGAAGGTTCTGCATTTCCAGAGGGATGGTTATGTAGCAAAATAATTTTATTACTACTTCTTCTTATAGCCTCCCTAAAAACTTCTCTAGGATGAACGAGGGATGAATTTAATGTTCCTATAGAAATGTCCACATCAGTTATTACTTCATTTTTTGTATTTAAAAGAACTACCTTAAAAATTTCTTTATATTGATATCTTAAATTTTCCATATAGTATTTATATACATCCCAAGGATTTTTGATTTTATATTTTTCTGGCTTATAGGATGCTATTCTACTACCTAACTCTAGGGCTGCTTTAATTTGAAGCGCTTTAGTATCTCCTATACCATTGATACTTTTTAATTCTTCAATGGTTATATCTTTTAAATATCTAATGTTATCAGCTTTTTCAATTATGACTTTTCCCAGTTGAATTGCATTTAATTCTTTAGTTCCAGTTCTTATAAGTACTGCTAATAACTCTGCATCAGATAAACTATCAACGCCATTTAAAATCATTTTTTCTCTTGGTCTTTCCTCTAATGTCATATCTCGTATAGTCACTAATGAATTAGAAGATTTTTTCAGATAAATCAACCTCCGTAAAAAAGATTAATATCAAAGTGATCTTTTAAGCAGTCACTTATTTTAGATATAGGTAAGCCTACTATGTTAAAATAGTCACCTTGGATATTTTTAACTAG
>ERZ781272.638-NODE-638-length-19730-cov-38.408640_pt1 | contig 19730 bp, 19 predicted proteins | sample MGYA00375850_ERZ781272 | MGnify/ENA primary metagenome ERZ781272 (study PRJEB29790, sample SAMN06051246) | human gut metagenome | host: Homo sapiens | place: USA: Cincinnati, Ohio | collected 2013-06-21 | study: EMG produced TPA metagenomics assembly of the Gut...
CGGAAAAGGAAGCAAAAGGGGCCGTTCTGCACGGCACTTCGGCAGCAGAAAGATTAAAACACGTTGAAACCCGTTCGGCGAACCTTCCCAAACGCAACGCCTCACGGCGTTTCAAACACATGGGAAGGTTCGTTTTTGCCCTTCGGTCAAAAATCCCCTCACGAGCCACGCAGTGAGCAAAGCGCTATGCTGCCTCGGCCTTCCGCTGCCATGTCGCTCGGCATCGTGTGTTTTGATAGGTTGTCTATAAAATTTTTGATTCCAATAGGAAATGTATTGAAATTTATTCCCCTTTGCCATACAATAGAGGCCTCGGGAATAGAATCCCCCTGAAAACCTCATGCTATACCAAAGAGGAGGCGCATGATGATCAAATTCGGAAAAGAAGCCGCCGAGCCGTCCGTTCGGCCTACGGGACAAATTTGATTGAACGTTATCAAGCACGGATTCTACAGAATAGATGACCATAAAATAGAAAAGTTTATGTTTTTGGAAAGGACGGTTTCCTATGAGACAAATCACCGCGATCCACGACGGCTGGCTGTTTACCAAAAACGCGCCGCAGCAAACGCCGCCCACTGCACTGCCGCAGGACTGGGAGGCGGTCACGCTTCCGCACACCTGGAACAATCTCGACGGACAGGATGGAGGCAGCGACTATTACCGTGGTCCTTGCTGGTACTGCCGCGCACTTTCGATTCCTGTGCCGGCGGACGGTGGGCGCGTCTATCTTGAATTTCAGGGCGCAAACAGCATCTGCGAGATATATGTCAACGGGCAAAAGGCCGCGCGCCATGAAGGCGGTTTTTCGACCTTCCGTGCGGATATTACGCCATATCTGAAGGCGGATGGGGACAACCTTCTGGCCGTCATGACCGATAATGGATCAAACGACACAGTCTACCCGCAGATGGCGGACTTCACGTTTTTCGGCGGGCTGTACCGGAAGGTGAGCCTCATTACGGTGCCGGAGAGCCATTTCGACCTCGATTATTACGGCGCGCCGGGCCTGCGCGTGACGCCGCTTCTCAAGGACGGCGCAGCGGATATCGCATTGGAAGCGTATCTGACGAATGCGCGCGACGGGCAGACGCTGCTCTTCGAAATCTATGATAGTGGGGACGACTGCATTGCCCGTACGCAAGCGGATATCCATCAGGGTACGGCTTCCATTCGCCTGGAAAACCCGCATCTGTGGGATGGTGTGGAGGATCCGTATCTCTACAAAGCTTGCGCGAAGCTGCTGGAGGGCGGCACGGAGCTCGACGCGGTTTGTGCGCGCTTTGGCGTGCGTACTTTTGAAGTGCGTCCGGACACGGGCTTTTATCTCAACGGGAGGCCCTATCCGCTGCACGGTGTTTCCCGCCATCAGGATCGGCTGGATAAGGGATGGGCGATTGGCGAAAAGGAACATGAGGAGGATATGAAGCTCATCCAGGAGGTGGGCGCGAATACCATCCGCCTCGCGCACTATCAGCACGACGCTTATTTCTACGATCTGTGCGATGAGGCTGGCATGGTTGTCTGGGCGGAAATTCCGTTTATCTCGATGTTCCTGAATACGCCTGAGGCGCGGGAGAATACGCTCCAGCAGATGCGCGAGCTGGTTGTGCAGAATTACAACCATCCCTCCATCTGCTTCTGGGGAATCTCCAATGAAATCTCCATCGGCGGTGAGAGCGAGGAGTTGCTTTCCAATCTCCATGCGCTCAATGACCTGGTGCATGAGCTTGATCAAACAAGGCTCACGACCATGGCGAATCTTTCGATGGTCGAAAACGACAGCCCGCTCAACCATATTACCGATGTGGTTTCCTATAACCACTATTTCGGCTGGTATCTCGGCAAGGTGGAGGACAATGCTCCCTGGCTGGATACCTTCCACGCGGAAAACCCGGAGATTTGCCTCGGCATTTCGGAATATGGCTGCGAAGGCATCACAACGCTTCACAGCGCATCCCCCAAGGTGCGGGATTACAGCGAGGAATACCAGGCCTGTTACCATGAAAAAATGCTGGAAACCTTTGCGCAGCGGCCTTATCTGTGGAGCACGCATGTTTGGAATATGTTTGATTTCGCGAGCGATATGCGCGATGAGGGCGGCGTGCAGGGGCGCAATAACAAGGGCCTCGTCACGTTTGACCGGCAAACGCGCAAGGATTCTTTCTATATCTATAAGGCGTATTGGACGAAAGCGCCGTTTGTCCACATCTGTTCGCGCCGGTTCAAAGAGCGGGCGGAGGAAACGGTGCAGGTAAAGGTATACTCTAATTGTGAGCAGGTGTCGCTCAAGGTAAATGGAAAGAAAACCGGCAGCGTTGCGGGAAAGTATGTATTCACCTTTGACCGTGTGCCGCTGACGATGGGCGAAAATATCATTCAGGCGGCCGGGTTCCTTGGGCAGCAGGAGGTTTGCTGCGAGAGCATTCCGCTCGTGCGCGTTACAGAGCCGAATGCCTCCTACATGCTCGCGGAGGAAGCGGAGAAGGCCGGCCAAAATGTGGAGAACTGGTTCGCCACCTCTGGCGGGGAGGGCGAGGAGCCGCTCCAATTCCCGGAGGGTTATTTCTCGATCAAAGATAAGGTCGGCGCCCTGCTGAAGAACCCGGAGGGTGAGCAATTCGTCTCTGAGATGATTGGAAAGGTCATGCCGGGCATGAAGGTGAGCAAAGGGATGCTCAATATGGCAAAGCATTTCACGATTGAGAAAGTCATCGAAATGGCAGGGGATCGTATTACGCCGGAGATGGTGCGGTATTTGAACCAGAGGCTGAATCAGATCAAAAAATAAAAGTGGGCAGGCGGATGGATCCGGTGAGAATACCAGTTTCTTACCGGATCTTTTTCTGTATGCAAGCTGTGAACTGCAAGGATTTATGGAAAGAAATTCCAGCATTTCATATTGGATTTTCCGTCGTTTCTTCCGAATTTAAATTTGTCAGAAGCAAACGCTTTTCAAATCTATTGTATCCCCGATTTCCTTGACCTTTCCTACGAAAATTGTTAAAATAAAGCGTATATCATCGGCCTGCCTTTCAGGCCGTAAGGAGGCTTTCTCCCATGATGAAAATTTCTCCCTCCATCCTCTCCTGCGACTTTGCGCGCATGGGCGAGGAATTCAGGCGCATGGAAATCAGCGGCTCAGACTGGCTGCATATCGACGTGATGGATGGGCATTTCGTCCCGAACCTCACGCTTGGCGCGCCGGTTGTCAAGGCGCTGCGTCCCCACGCCGCAATCCCGTTTGACGTCCATTTGATGATCAGTAATCCGCTCCAATATGTGCCGGATTTTTTGAAGGCGGGTGCGGATATCCTGACCTTTCATATTGAGTCCGATTCTCCTGTCGAGGAGACGATCGAGCTGATCCGCGCGGGCGGGGCGGTTCCCGCCCTGAGCCTGAAGCCCAAAACGCCCGCCGAGGCGGTTTTTCCGTATCTCGACAGGCTGGGTATGGTACTTGTGATGACGGTGGAGCCGGGCTTTGGCGGCCAATCCTTTATGGCGGACATGATGCCCAAGGTGGCGGCCATCCGTCAGCAGGCGGATCGCCGTGGCCTTTCCCTCGATATCCAGGTTGACGGCGGCATCAGCGAGAAAACAATCGGCGCAGCAGCAAAGGCCGGCGCAAATGTGTTTGTGGCAGGCAGCGCCATCTTCGGCGCGCCGGACGCGGCGCAGATGATCACATCTCTGCGCACGCGTGCGGAGCAGGCCGCGCAGTGATCAGGCCATTCCGCTGATCTGCTCCAATGCATGGCTTTTGCACACGCTCTGCCAGTGCTCGCGGGTGAAGGCGGCGGGCAGCTCTCCCTGCGCGCAGGGAGAGCCGAATTCAGAGAGTGCAATATTCAACAGTTCGGAGCCTTCCGTAGCGGAGACGATCAGGCGATAGCTATGCTCCTGCCGGTACAGCTCGCTTTCCTTCGGCAGGACGCCCAGCCGTTTGACGCTCTCTGCGGCGTCGAGCAGCATTTGTGCGCTGGAGAATTCATATACGAGCGGAGTTCTGGATTTTTTCATGGTCAAGTGGCGCAAAGGCTGCGGCTTGTTCTCCTGCTCGAGAACGGTAAACTGCAGCACACAGCCGCCCTCACTGGCAGGCAGCGCCTCAATGAGCATCCGGCCGGACGGATCGATATCGCGGCCCAGCTCCCGGCGCGCTTCGTCGAGCAGCGTCCAGATGACGCGGCGCGTCTCGATATTGGCGTAGTCCATCTCCTCGTATGTAATGTGCAGTTTCGTCATGTCGTCGGCTGTCAGCCGGACTACGATTTTATTCTTTTCAGGCGCCTCGATCTTCAAAGGCACATTCCTCCCCAACGAAAATCAATCTGCTCAAATTGCTCTCTATTATCATATGCTCCAGGCGGGGCCGTGCGCAATGCATAATTTCTGGCAAAAGGCCTACAATGAATTTAATATGAAAGGCGGTGAGGCGCTTGTCCGCTTCAGGAGAACAGATGAGAACGCCCTCTGAACAGGCATTTCGATCCTATACAGTTTCAACGCTCCTCATGCTCATTGCTCCGGCGGTTATGGCGTTTTATTATTACCGGTGGAGAGCGGTCGGCCTTTTGGCTGTCTCGATTTTGACGGCGGTGCTCTGTGATGCGCTCGGCACAGCGTTGATGCGCAGAAAGCCCGGTATAGATACATTATATGCAGCGCTGACCGGCGCGATGATCGCTTTGCTGCTACCGGCATCCGCGCCGCTGTGGCTACCTGCGGCGGGAAGTGCCTTCGCCATTGTGGCGGCGAAGCTCCCCTTTGGCAGTGCGCAGAAACCCCCGTTTGTCCCCGCCGCGGCGGGTATTGCATTTTTATGCGTTTGCTGGCCGAAGCTGGTTTTCACGTATCCGGTCATCGACAATACGCTGCCGACGGCAGTAACGGGCTCTGCGGGGTTTGTGCAGGGGACTTCGTTTGCCTCTATGCTGACGGTACACAATTCAATCGATGGAAACATTTTGAGCTATTTCAATGCGATCATCGGTAAGGTTCCCGGGCCGATGGGTGCGACCTGCATGCTGGTCATGTTCGGTACCGCGATCGCATTTTTTATCTTCCATTCGTCCCTATGGCTCAGCTCCGCCGGTTTTGTGGCGGTATGCTCTGTATGCGCTGTGCTGTTCCCGCGGATTTTGACAGGGCGCAAGCTTTCCCTGACGATGGAAATTTCAGCTGGCATGCTGGTCTTTACTGCGCTATTCCTTCTGCCGAATCCGGCCACGCTGCCCAAGACGCATATTCAGCGGCTGATTTATGGAATGGCCGCGGGTGCGGTTTGCATGCTGCTGCGGTATTTCGGAGCCTATGAGGAGGGCGCTTGCTTTGCGGTTTTGCTGATGAATGCCGCCTGGCCGATGGTTGACGGACTGCTGCAGGGCCGTAAGGAAAAGCAGAGAAAGGGATCGTCTGCGGCGGTTCCGGGATTGCAGGAAGGGGGCGAAACGCATGCATGAGCAGGAAGTGCAGAACCTTTCCGGGAAAAAGGTTTTCCAGCGCGGTATCCTGAGGGAAAATCCGGTTTTGATGCAGTGCATCGGGCTGTTTCCGGCCATTGCACTCGCAACCTCCCTGAAAGCGGCGGCAATTGTCGCGGTGGCGTCGGCGGTGCTGCTGATTGTCATGGAGTTTCTGACGGCTCTGCTGCTGAAGAAGCTGCCGTTTTGGCTGCGCATTGGCATGTATGCCCTGCTCAGCTTTGGGGTGCTTGCGGGCGGGCTGGTGGTCTGCGAGCGTTTTCTTCCGGATTTTCTTGGCACGCTGGGCGGCTATCTTCCGCTGCTCGCGGTCAACGCAATCATTGCATTCCGTTGTGAAACCTGCGCCGCGCACCAAACCCTGCGCGTGAGCCTGCTGGATGCGCTGGGTGCGTCTCTGGGCTATGCGATCGTGCTGGTGCTACTTGGCTTTGTCCGCGAGCTGTTGGGAAGCGGTACCATTCTGGGGCATACCATTTCTTCTCTTCCGGAGATTCCCGGTATGCTGATGCCATTCGGCGGTTTTTTGCTGCTGGGCTTTATGGCGGCTGCTGTAAAGGGGATTTATCATTTCCACCATCGTGGGGAGGACGAATTGGCTACGCCGATTGCCCATGTTGATGAGGACGACGTATCTGTGGTGGAACCGCTGGTCAGGCGCTTGCGAAAGGATCGGTCCGGTATGCATGGTTCCGCCCCGAAAGCTGTAAATCAACCAAAGCAGAAAAAATACACAGAAAAAGCGGCTGAGGAAACTACGCAAAGCGCAATCCGCGTGCGGAAGACCGCTGAGAAGCAGACGCATGAGGAAAAACGGCAGGCGATTGAGAACAAGCGTCTTGAGCCTGAGAAAAAGCAGCAGGCGCCTGAAAAGAAGCGCAAAGCGCTTGATGAAGGAAAGCACTTTGCGAGGAAACCTGCTGGGAAAGAATCCACTCAAAAGGCAGATTCCCCTGTTTCGCCGCCCACGCCTGCGCGCATGGCCCGGCAGGATGATGAGCTGGAAAGCTTTGCGGATGTGCTTGCGGCGCTCAATAGGCGGCGGGCGGAGCAGGAACGCAAGGCACAGGAAACGGACGGACACCGCGAAGAAGAGAAAGGGGAGAAGCGGCAATGAACTGGTTTGTAACGCTTTTGGTAACAGCTCTCTATTCCCTTTTGCTTCAAAACCTGATTTTTACCGGTGGATTCGGCACAAGCGAAGCGATTCGCATTTCTTCTAAACCGCGTTATGTGCTGTTCTTCGCCCTTTTTATCACTGTATTTTCCGCCGCAACCTCTCTTATCTGCCGTGCGTTGGACTTGCTTCCGCAGATCGGCCACGCGCATACGCTTGTACGACTGCTCATATATATTAGCGTACTGTTTGTACTATATGTAATCACTGTGCTGTTGTTTCGGTATGCACTGCATGCGAGCGACAGTATCCTGCGGAAAATCGGCATGGCGGCCTTTAATACACTGATCCTCGCCATTCCCCTGATCAACAGAAGTGCAGCCTATACGATCAGCGAATCGCTTGGCGCGGGCCTTGGCGCGGGGACGGCCTTTGCACTGGCGGTATTTCTCATCCACGCCGGGATTCATGTGTTGGACAGCAATGATCGGATTCCGAAGGCTTTCAAAGGAACGCCAGCGTTGTTCATCTATGTTTCTCTGTTGGCGCTTGCGTTTACCGGGTTTTCCGGACGGTCGCTTTTTGTATAGTCACAAGCGGGCCTGACAACAGGTGCGGAAAGGAAGGATTCCTGTTCCTTTCCCGCCGAACGGCACGTCGGGCGAAACATCGCGAATTCTGCGAAAGGATGGCCATTCAGATGGGTAAAAAATATAAGGTGAAAAAAGATTATGGTTCCGGGCAGCGCTCCAGCTACTATGGATTCCGGCGGGATTTTCCGGATGGAAGCCGCAAGGGGCGTTTCCGCAAGAGTGCGAGCCGCACTGAGCGCGGCAGAAAAATCGGAAAAATCGCCCTGATGGTGCTTGGTTTTGCCGCAGTGGTGGCAATTGCTTTTTTCATTACGGATTTTGCATTGACCCTTTCCAATAAGCCGGCTACCACCAAGCCCTCCCAGACGGATTCCGGCGCAGGCGTCCAGGCGGCGGATACGCAGCAGGAACCGTCGAAGGCACCTGTGGTTCAGCAGAAGGCTGCAGCGGCGGTATGGCTGCCAGAAAAAATGCTGCGCAGCAATTCCTCCCTTGACAGCTTCCTTTCTAACGCAAAGCAGATTGGCGCTACGGCTGTGGTCGTGGATGTGAAGGATACCGACGGGTCGATTCTTTTCCCGTCCGATCTGGATCAGGTAAAAACGACAGGAGCGGCTAAGAATGCCTATCCTGATTTTTCACAGGCGCTGAAAAAGATTCGGGACAGCGGCCTCTCTGTGATGGTTCGGGTGCAGTGCTTCCGCGACCCGTTGGCCGCAAGAAAGCTGGGCGAGGGGAGCGCGGTTTGCTATCAGCGGCCCGGTACGCTCTGGCTGGACAACAGTGCAGACAAGGGCGGCAAGCCGTGGCTCAATCCCTATTCAGAGGCTGCGCGCAAATATCTGACCGATTTGATCGGCGAGCTTGCGGCGATGGATCTTGACAGCATTCTGCTCGACAGTGTTCAATTCCCCAGCGGATACGCGCTGGGCAAAACGTATTATGTCGGGGAAAGCGAGAGCGGCCTTTCCCGGAATGACATTCTGAAGAATTTTGTTGCCGATGCCAAGAAAGCCGCGGGCGACAAAAATGTGATCCTGATGCAGTCGGGAGAAGGTTCTCTGGGCGGAGGCGAGGAGCAGTACCATGGCAGCTTGTTTGGTAGCGGGGCGGACGTTTATGCGCCGGATCTGCGCCTGTCCGGGCTGAAGGGCAGTGTTTCAATTGGCGAAGAGTCATTTTCACCTACAAAGGATCCTGCCGGATTCCTTACGGCAGCCGGAAAACAGTTGAAATCCGCAGCGGGGGATGCTGCCTTGATGCCCCTGCTGGATGCGGGCTCCAATTTGAGCGCGCAGGTCGAAGCGCTCAAGGCGGCGGGAATCGAAAGCTATATTGTATACAGTGCGGGCGGCAGCTATACGGCAGTGAAATAAATAGGGCTGACTCGAATCGGCCCTGGTAAATAAGGAAAAGAGAAAGGCATCCTGTTTTTATTCAGGATGCCTTTTCGTATATTCGATGGTCAGTAATATGAAAGCCTATTTTCATCAACCCTTCGGATTGACAATATCGCGCCAGTCGAGGTCGCCGCGGTCAAGGCTGTGGATGAGTGCTTCCGCCGTTGCGATATTGGTAGCAACCGGGATATTGTGCACGTCGCACAGGCGGAGCAGGTTTGCTTCATTTGGCTCATGCGGCTTTGGACTGAGCGGATCGCGGAAAAACAAAAGCAAATCGATTTCGTTGCAGGCAATGCGCGCGGCAATCTGCTGGTCGCCGCCCTGTGAGCCGCTGAGAAACCTCTGGATGGAAAGCCCGGTCGCCTCGGAGACGATTTTACCTGTTGTGCCGGTTGCACACAACGTATGGCGGCTGAGAATGCCGCAGTAAGCAATGCAAAATTGCGTCATAAGCTCCTTCTTAGCATCATGGGCAATTAGTGCGATATTCATATATGCAGCTCCTTTTTTGTAAGAGTGTTGATTAAAAAATAACAATTATGTATCTATGATAGCAGATAAATTACATTTTATCAAGATGTTTTAACGGGATTTTCTCTCCTTCGATTCTTTTTGCGATCCGAAGATAGGCCATGCCCGCAGGACTCTCCGGCAATACAGGCTTCCCCATCGCCGCGCGATAGGTAACGTCCGGATCGTCCGGCACGATCCCGATGAGCCTGGCGCCTGCGCTGTCGATGACCTGATCAATATTGAGAAGCTTACGCTTTGCGACCGGTTGGGCCTTAAAACGGTTGATCACCAGAAGGATCGGGGAGAGCTCCATCGCATACAGCTCATCAACGGCGGCAGCGGCGCTCCGGACACAGACTGCGTCCGGTGTAGATACAACGATTGCATTTTGCGCTGCGCTGGCAGACAGTTGGAAGCCCCGTTCCACACCGGCGGGCGCGTCGATAAGGATATGATCAAAAAACGCGTCATAATGAGCGACGAGCGCACGCATGGCGTCCGGTTTGAATGCCGGTGCGTCCCGCAGTGGAGCGGCGAGCAGGAAGAGGTTGTTGACAGGCAGAGGCGCCTTTTCCGGCGCACAGCGGCCCAGAATGACGTCCGCCCAGTCGTAAACGGTATTTTCTGCACAGCCGAGGATCAAGTCCAGGCTGCGCAGGCCGATATCGCCGTCGATCAGAAGGACCCGTTTGCCCATACCGGCAAGAGCACCGCCGAGCCCGGCGGCCAGGGAGGATTTTCCGGCGCCTCCCTTGCCGGAGGCGATCACTGTTTTTTGCGCCATGCGATTGTCCTCTCCTTTCTGAGCGATTTTATTTCAATAGCGTATTGCCCTCCTGTGGCAGATCCATAGAACTCTCACTGCCAGAGAAATATTGATTATAGATATCCGCCGCGACCGGCGCGCAGTCCACGCCGGTGTCGCCGCATTCGATCACGATACCGATTGCAATCTCCGGATCGTCATAGGGCGCATAGGTGATGAGGACACCGTTATTGCCATTCTGCCACTGCCCGTTTATTTTGCGTTTCACCTGAGAGGTACCGGTTTTCGCAGCGGCCTTGATGCCGTTTTTGATCTTGGAAAAGGAGCGTGCGCAGAAACCGTTTCCGTCGCCGACGCGGCGCATCCCCTCGTGGACCAGGTCCAGGGTCGACTGGCTGATGTTTAGGTTTGCCGCGACGACAGGCTCTTTTTCCAAAACGGTTTTACTGTAGTCATAGGACTTGATAGACTTGACCAGATGCGTTTCATAACGGGTGCCGCCGTTGGCGAGGGTTGCGGCATAGTTGGCGATCTGCAAAGGGGTAAACAGGTTATAGGACTGGCCGATAGCGTACTGTACGGTATCGCCGGGACGCCATGGCACCCCGATGGACTCCGCATATTCCGGCGTAGCCAGTGTGCCGGTTTCTTCTGCAATCTCGATGCCTGTCGGCTGTCCAAGGCCGAATTTACGGGAATATTCGTTCATTTTCTCAATCCCGATCTGATAGCCGGCTTCAAAGAAGAAATTGTTGCAGGAAACCTCAATCGCGTGAACGACGCTGATGTTGTGATGCGTGCCCGTACTGCAGCCGAGCTTCAATTCCCGGTATCTCTGATATCCACCGCGCCCGCCGCAGTAATAGGTTGTGTTTGCGTCAAAAACACCCTCCTCCAAGCCTGTGACGGCAATACCGGGCTTCATGGTAGAGCCCGGCTCATAAGTGCTCATCATGGCGCGGTTCCATAAGGGCGCGTTTTCCGCCTTGGATAATTCCGCATAATTTTTGTTATAGGTGGAGATATCATAGGTCGGATTGGATACGGAAGCGAGGACCTCGCCCGTGTGGACGTCGATAACGACCGCAGCGCCGCAGAAGGGGAGAGAAGGATCCTCTGCCTTGAGCTCCGCGATCCGTTTTGCAAGGGAATCGTTGGCAACCTTCTGGAGGTTCTTATCGATCGTGAGCACGACGGTGTTGCCCTGCTCCGGCTCCTTGACGTATTCCGTGGTTACATTGCCATCGTCGTCCGTCGTGGTGCGTTTTACGCCATCCGTGCCGCGCAGGTATTCCTCCATTGCCTTCTCGATCCCGTTTTTGCCGATGGTATCGCTCTGGAGGTAGCCCTTGTCCTTATATTTCTCATATTCGGTCTCGCTGATCGCGCCGACCATACCGAGGATGTGCGGGGCGAGCGTCCCGTCGACATATTCGCGGTACGGTACCACCTCGATTTCAACGCCCCGGTAAAAATCGCTCTTCTCCTTGATCTCCGCAACCGTCTGAGTGGATACGTCCTCCGCAAAGGTGTAGGGCGTGCGCTTACTGAACATCAGACGGTGCATCTCATAATAAACAGAGGATATCTTGCGCGCCTGCTCCGGCGTATATTTCTGAAGGCTGTATTTTTCAATGAGCGCGTCCAGGCAATTCTGCGCGGTAGCATAGCTGTTGACGTGCAGGATCTCGTCGGACTTCAGGTAGGCCACGTCGCTGTCCCGATTCTCCGGGAAGGCGATTTTACCGTTTGCATCGAAGATGAGCGGAAGATTGTCGATCCACTTTTCCCCCTTGGATTCCAGCAACTCGATCAGGCTGATGACAATCTCGTTGCGCTGCTCGATTTCATCTTTATTATCAGCTGGGAATTGCTCCGCTGTAAAAACGATGGAATTTCCCTGCCGGTTGGTCACGAGGGGATTGCCGTTGCGGTCCAGAATCTCACCGCGCGCTGCTTCTACCCGTGTGCTTGCGGAGCTGATGGATTGGCTCTGTTCGGCATATTGTGCGCCATTGACGAGCTGCAGCTGGACAAGGCGGCCTGCAAAGAGCAGCAGGAAAACGCCCAGCAGACAGATGGAGATAACAACGCGGGAAGTACGTTTGTCCTGATTCATCAGAAAAGCCCATCCTTTCTTGTGATCCGGGAAGCTTTATCGTTTGCATGACCCGTCGAGCGCATTTCTCCTGCAAACTTCTTCCACCTATAAATCGGAAAAGACACAGCGGTTAGAAACTGCTGTGTCAGAAATAACATCAATGCCATAAAAACCGCCAGTTATAGGATAACAGACGGCTCTTCATTTGTCGATAGCGGATTTTTCAGCTTTCTGCCGAGCGCGCGCACGGGGAAGAAAAACAGCGGCAGAAAGACAAGGGCGTACAGACTCGCGGGAAGGTAAAAGCGGAGCAGTGCGCTCAGGGCGCCCGCATAGCCGGGAATCGCCAGAAAAATAAGCCAATAAAGGAAATTGTGCAACAACGCAGCGCATGCGGACAAAAGCAGTGCCGTGATGAAATTAACCCGCATCAGATAGTGCAGAAGCAGGCCGCAGACACAGCCAATGATGAGCAGCACAACTGCGTGAAAGCCATCTCCCCACGCGCCGACCGCATCCCAGAGCATGCCGGCGAACATCCCAAAGCACGCGCCAGCCATTTCGCGCTCAAACATGGCGATGCAGACGACAAGCGGAATCAGCGGCATCGCGCTGACACCATAGATTTTCGGCAGCAGTCCGCCAGTATTCTGCAGCAGGGAAACGAACAGGATGATAACAGTGAGAATGCCCCACCGCAGATAGACCTGCTTTTTTTCCTTTTTGATCATCCGCTGGATCCCGCCTTTCATAAAGGGTTTCTTTGCCTGTTTGGCCAATGCGGATTATCGACTATTGCGCGCTGTTGCCGGAAGCATCCTGCCTCTCATCCGCCGCCTTTTGCCCCGCAAAGGCGGTGATGATAAAGACGTCGTGGACTGCGCCAATATCAATGCCGGGCTTTACAACCGCATAAGCAGAAATATCATACGTATTGTTTTTGACATCCTCTACGGTACCGATGAGGATGCCCTGCGGGAAAAATTCGCCCGCACCGGAGGTCTGGACAATACCGCCTTTGGAAACGACAGTCGTGCGCTCCAAGCCAGTCAGCCGGCATTTCCCCTCGCGGGAAAGCGCGATGTCCGTGCTGAGGACGCCCTGTTCATTGGTATTGGATTCCTCAGCACTGACATTGACCGAGGGATCGAGAATGGTTTTTACCGTGCAGCCAGTGCTCCAGACGCGTTCCACGCGGCCGACCAGGTATTGGCCGGAGATCACAGGATCGTTGACCTCGATCCCGTCGGAGGAACCCTTGTTAAGCGTGAAAGAATAGAACAGGTCCGCCGAATCGCGCGCGATGATGGTGGCAGGCGTCATCTCCCAGTCTTGATGGGATTCCTTAACACCCAGGACAGATTCGTAGGACGAAATCTGCCGCTTCATCTGATCGTAATCGACCAGCTTCTTCTGGTAATCGGCAATCTGCTTTTTCAGCTCGTCGATTTCCCTAGCATAAGTATTCGCGGAGATGAAACCGCCGGAAAAATCTCCAATTTTCTCAGAAACATAGGCGGAGAGCCGCTGAATGGGGGAGAAAATCGTACCCAGTAAAGAGGAAGAAGGCGACGCTCCGCCGTGGGAGGCCGCCGCAATGATAATTCCAACGATCAGCGCAGCAAGGATGCCGAGCAAAACCTTAAAGCGCTTGCTGTGAAAGAATCGTCGCATAAAAAGTCCTCGCCTGCCTTCTGATCAAGTTTGACGGGATGCAAAGGCTCAGTTATAGTCCCTGGTGCCAGTGATGCCCAGCACATCGGACTCCAGGCACATGCCGGTGCCGTCAACCACGCAGTCCAGCGGATTTTCCGCCACATGGACAGGCATCTTTGTCTCGACCGCGATCAGGCGGTCAAGGCCGCGCAGAAGCGCGCCGCCGCCGGTGAGCATAATGCCGTGGTCGATGATGTCTGCGGAGAGCTCGGGCGGTGTTTTTTCCAGCGTTGCACGGATCGCGTCGAGAATCTGGTTGACCGGGTCGGCCAGCGCCTCTCGGATCTCCTCAGAGCTTACCTCAATATTCTTCGGCAGGCCATCCATCAGGTTGCGGCCCTTAACGTCCATCGTACCCTCGCCCTCATACGGATAGGCGGAGCCGATCTTGATCTTGATCTCTTCGGCGGTGCGCTCACCGACAAGAAGATTATATTTCTTTTTGATATAAGAAATGATCGCCTCGTCGAAATTATCGCCCGCAATACGCGCGGAGCGGGAGGTGACGATATCGCCCAGGGAGATGACGGCTACCTCGGACGTGCCGCCGCCGATGTCGACGACCATGCTGCCCGTCGCTTCGCTGACCGGAAGGCCCGCGCCGATTGCAGCAGCCATCGGCTCGTCAATGAGGCTGACATATTTGGCGCCAGCGCTGCGCGCTGCGTCATGGACCGCACGCTTTTCCACCTCAGTAACGCCGGAGGGAATGCAAATCATCACGCGGGCGCGGTTGAACGGGGAGCCGCTCGTGGCGCGGCGGATGAACTCTTTGAGCATATCAGAGGTAATGTCGAAGTCGGCGATCACGCCGTCCTTCAGGGGGCGGACTGCAATGATGGAGCCGGGGGTACGGCCGATCATTTCTTTTGCTTCAATACCGACCGCCACAACGCGGTTCGGATTAGAACGGACGTCTACCGCAACCACGGAAGGCTCGCGGGTGACGATCCCTTTACCTTTTACAAATACGAGTGTGTTTGCAGTGCCAAGGTCGATGCCGATATCCTGTGAAAATAACATGGCGTTTAAACTCCTTTCCAAGCGGGGCGCCGAAACCCGGCTGCACCCATAACGTATATTATTATAACCTTAATTGAAAACTTTCTCAACCGCAAATGGAAAAAACCTGTGCAGTTTTTCGCCTGTTTTCTCCTTATTTTCTGGCGAAATTAGATATCCCGTACGTTTATCCATCGCAATACCGTCCGGCCGGGCGAGGCGAATATGGTGCACTCCTACAGAACAGTACCCATTACCCCGTATTGGGAAAGATATCGGGCCGTTTGCGCAATGGGCAGGCCCATCACGTTGAAATAATCACCCTCGATACCCTCTACCAGCACACAACCATAGCCCTGAATGCCATATGCGCCGGCCTTGTCCATCGGCTCGCCCGTTGCGATATAACGCCGGATTGTATCGTCGGACAGCGGATAAAAGCGCACATTGGAGGCGCAGGAAAAGGTCTCGCGCCTGCCGTTTTCCCCGGGGAGCGCGATGCATACGCCCGTATAGACCGTGTGGCTGCGCCCAGCGAGAGAACGAAGCATGGAAAAGGCATCCGCTTCATTCTTCGGCTTGCCGAGGACGAGGCCGTCGCGTACGACGATCGTGTCTGCAGCGAGAACAATTTCATCCGCCGCGGCGTTTTGGACAACACAGTCCGCCTTTTGTTCGGCAAGCGCTTCCACAGCTTTGTCAACGGGGAGGGTGGGGTCAAAATACTCCTCCATATCGGCGGGGCGGACACAGAAGGAATAGCCTGCGTTCGACAGGATTTCCCGGCGTCGCGGAGAAGCGGAGGCAAGAACCAGCTTCATAATGATTCTCCATTCACAATATATGTGGCATAAATTTTATTTTATTGGATTAATATTATCAAAATTCTCGGCGAGGCGAATCATTCCCAACTACTGCCTTTTTCACCGGAACGCTATCTTCCAGTAGAGCCGAAGCCGCCATCGCCGCGCTGCGTCTGTGCAAGGCTGTCCACTGCTTCAATGGGGGGGCAGAAGACGGGGAGGATGACGAGCTGCGCAATCCGTTCACCGGGCTGGATTTCATATGGCTCGTCGAACTGGTTGAGCAGGCCCACGCAAATTTCGCCCGTGTAATCGCCGTCGATGACGCCAACGCTGTTGGACAGCGCAATACCGTGCTTAATACCAAGCCCACTGCGCGCAAAGACGAACCCAGCCGTGCCTTCGGGCAGGCCGATTGCAATACCGGTGGGGATGACAGCGTGCCCCCGCGCGGGAAGGCGGAGCGGCGCATTGATGCAAGCGCACAGGTCGAGCCCTGCGCTACCGGGCGTGGCCCGCTGTGGGATCACGGCGTCCGGACGGACTTTTTTGATTTTTAGGGTTGTCATATGGAGTGCCTCCTGCGTAAGAGTATGGGTCATTTTTGTTTCAGTTCAAACAGACAAATGCTTTCCATCTGGAAATTTATTCATGGACCATCTGTACAAGCTCCAGGAAACGTGCCTGGCTCGGCATCACGCGTTTTTCCTTTTGCGGGAACGATTGATCGAATTTCTCAGCCTCATCGGGATCAATCACACAGGCTTCCCCCTCGAGAAACCTGCCGGTAATCGGATCCAGTGCGCCGGGATACAACACCAGCGCCTGTAAGGCGGCGGCAAACAAGCCATCTGCGTTTTGGATGCCGAACTGTTCAGCTGGCCGGAAGTAATCGTCTTGGCGTTCCTTTCCCCCAAAATGGATTTTTTGATTGCGAAGCGCGGCAAGTAACAAAGCAAGGCAAACGTTTCACGCAGCGGTCAAAGAATTGCGTCCGGGTTGGCGTTGCTATTTGAAGATGGATTGGATACTCATAACCTTACTGGCTTATCAATATCACTCTACTATCTTCCCTCACCGAGCAGTCCTTTTTTTATTCTGGTATCTAATTCATATAAAGCTACTTTATTACTGTCATATCTGAGTCGTTTTTTTGCCGTTTCATAATCTGTCCACTCATATTTTATATGCTCGTGCGAAAGCTTCATGTTTTCCGCTTTCATCTTGATTGCAAAAGTGTATTCAGGGACAACATAACAATTTTCTCCCCATCTTTTTCGGTCCGACTCCCTGAAAATCTCCGCAGGAATGCTGCAACAGGTATCTAAAGCGTAAAACAGTGTATCATGATCAATATTTGCTTCTTCATAGGCTTCTCTTTTGGCCGCCTCTAATGGGGTTTCATCATTTTCACCGCCGCCTGCAATAAACTGCCAAATATTCATATCGGATCTTAAAAATACGGCATATTTGATATTGCTGTCACAGACCATAAATGGCAACGCTAACACCTGGAAATTTGCCCTTGCCATCATTTAAATCCTCCTATATACAAAATTCATTGTACGAATATATTTGTTCATTACGTCCCGACGTGTCTCCAGGATATAACGGCAGGGGAAGCGCAGTTAGAACACGCCACGGTAAGAAAGCCCGCGTGTAAACGCTTCTGCCGGCGCTGCCGCGCCGCTTTGATATTGCTTCAAAATCTCTGCGCATTCGGAAGGCGTCTCCCGGGTGAAATACAGAAGTAAGAAATTAATATTCCGGATTTCGGAGAGCCGGTCCGCAAGATAGATGGGGCGGGAATTCAGAAGCTCGCTATACCCGTCCGTACAGGTGACGGGGAAGGCAATGCCCTTGCGGTCGGTCAAAAATCCGTCCTTTTTACAGCTTGTACAGGCGGTCCCATTGGCAAGGGGACAGTTACGCGTGAGCATGAGCGGGACGCTGCCATATGCAACCAGGCCGCGAGGCAGTTCTCCGCCGAGCGCGCACGCTTGCGCGAGCGTCAGCTCAAAGGAGAGCGTTGCCTGGCGGATTTCCAGGGATGCGGCCTGCTCAAGTGACTGTGTATTGAACAGGTTTAGCCCGAAGCCGCCGTGGACGATAAGCCCGGCTTCCCGCGCCATGCGGACCGCTCCCAGCGTGTGGGCGAGGGCCGCCGTTATGCCCGCCTGCCTTGCAGTATTCAGCTGCTGACAAACGGTCGCTTCCCTTCCAAACAGGCCGCGTGGAATTTCGATAGCGATGGGAGCACCAGCGATCAGCAATTTCTTCAGCGTTTCAGCGGGAGTATGCAGTGGGAGGTAAATGCAGGAAAAAGCGCTGTAATCCGCGGGCAGCTGGGCAGCCTCGGAAAAGCGGGCGTAAAACGCGGGGGAATGGCCCTGCGTCCGATGCACGGAAGCGGTCTGCGGAGCAGCGGGCTGAAAGCATTTTTCAGCCTGCCCACCCAGCTGGCGGGAGAGCTCCGCGAGCGCTTTGCGCCGTAGCGCATTAACCGCAGACAGGGGAACACTCAGCCCCGGCGCAAGGTCGCAGCGGACCGTTTCCGCATAGTATGGGGTACCGCCGCATTTAGAGAGCTGGCGGACAATCGATTCTTCCGTCAGTGGGTGTGTCAGGGCGGGCTCCGGTAATCTATCCGATTGAGCGGTTCCTATTTTTCCGCATGCTTCGGCAGTTAGAGTGAGCGGAATGCCCGGCTTCATCGTGAAAGCAAAGGAAACGCCGACGAGCGGTTTTTCCTTTTCATATAAGTGGGAAAGTTCTTTCAGCACGGGAGCGGCGGCCGTGACGTCCTCTTTGCCGCGAATGCCAAACATGGCGCGGCCCCGCTTGCCGGTGAAATAGCCATCCGTGAAGCCGGAGCGGGAAAAGACAGCCTGCAGCTGCCGGGAGAGCGCTTCGTCCGTCTCACCCTTGTCAAGCGCCTGACGGCAGGCGGTCACAGCGGCGGCGACATATTCCGGCCGCTTCATACGCCCTTCGATTTTAAAGGAGAACACGCCGGCTTCGTTGAGTTCCCGGATGCGTCCGATCAGTGAGAGATCCTTCAGGCTCAGATCGTACCCCGTGCCGCCAGGCGCGGAGAAGGGCAGGCGGCAGGGCTGGGCGCAGAGCCCGCGGCTGCCGGAGCGGGAGCCGAGCATGGCGCTCAAGTAGCACTGGCCCGAGACGCACATGCAAAGCGCACCGTGAACAAAAATTTCCAACTCAATGGGAGAACGGGCGGCAAGCTCCCTGATTTCGGCAAACGACAGCTCCCGGGGCAGCACCGCGCGGGAAAAGCCCAGGTCATGGAGCTCGTAAAGCCCCGCCAGCGTTTGGACAGACATCTGTGTGGATGCGTGCAGGGGCATAGCAGGCGCGCACTCCCGCACCAGCCGCGCTATGCCGAGATCCTGCGTAATCAGGGCATCGACACCGCAAACGCAACTCAGGGCAATCATGTGCTCCGCATCGCGCAGCTCTTGATCCCGCACCAGCGTATTAAGCGTCAAGTACACCTTGACATTGCGCTCATGACAATCGTGCACTGCCCGCTTCAGCGTTTCATCGTCAAAATTAGCGGCATTGCGGCGCGCGTTGAGCAGCTTCCCGCCCAGGTAAACGGCATCGGCCCCGCAGCGCACCGCAGCGGTAAGTGCGTCCATCGTCCCGGCGGGGGCGAGGATTTCAGCTGAATGTGATTTCCCCATCATTATTTTTTGCCGGCCTCGGCCAGCTTTGCGCGCAGATTCTGGATTTCACGGTTGAGCCGGTCTACCTCGCGGCGGGAAACCTCCACCTCCATGCGCGCGCGTGCGGAATCCTCAAGGTATTCCCGGATTTGGGAGCGGAGATTGTCCGCACTGCTCTCCGATTTGCGGTAAGCGTCCATCGCGTCAAGAGAGGCGAGAATCGCCGCCTGGGTAAGGGAGAGCCGCTCGTTCTCGCGCATCAGGCCGGTGATCGTTTCGTCCAATTGCGCACCCAGCGACTGGGTATATTCCACGTCGTCCTCCGTGGTGACATAGTAATCCGTGCCGCAGATTTGAAGCTTGACCCTGTTCTTTTCCATTTGAATATGACATCCTTTCTGAGAAATACCGGCGTAACCGGTGAAAAACCATTTCCTGATTTTTTGTGTGTTTCGTGAGGTTATTTAGCAGAGAACCGAAGCGCAGCGTGGTTCGATCGCCAATGTTCTCCGAAACACCAGAAATCTCTGATTTCGTGTGTGTT
>ERZ781272.640-NODE-640-length-19698-cov-4.371532_pt1 | contig 19698 bp, 22 predicted proteins | sample MGYA00375850_ERZ781272 | MGnify/ENA primary metagenome ERZ781272 (study PRJEB29790, sample SAMN06051246) | human gut metagenome | host: Homo sapiens | place: USA: Cincinnati, Ohio | collected 2013-06-21 | study: EMG produced TPA metagenomics assembly of the Gut...
GCTTGAACAATTTTTACTTTGAAATATTGTCTAACTTTTTGGGGTCACTTCATATAGTTCGGGGATGACATTTTTTCTGATATTATTTGGAAACGTACGCTGAATGTATGTTAATGCCACCGTTCGGGTTCTGAAAGATCGGCGAATTGGGCAGAAAACGGCGCGTTTGACTATCTGGAGGAATGCCGCAAAGCTCTCAGGATTAGCTTTACCGTTTTTTCCCAGTGAGGTCGGAGAGAAGGAGGACATTCCTGGTGTTTGGACTCCTGTAAGAAATGGCCTGAGAAAATGGTGTGCCTTCGCAACAATTTTCTTGACAAGCCTGAGTGAAACCGATATAATTTGATATATTAAGAAAGAATTTTCACTTTTCCATAAAAGGGAGTAGCTTGCGGTTTTTTCCCGTAGTATGGCGCACCATACCGATTTTGAACAAAATCTGTCCATACTTTAAAAAGCGAGACTTTTATGACAGTTGCCATGTGCACCCTGTCATAAAAGTCTTTTTTTGTGGAATGTACCGCTGTCAACAGCCATTCAGATTGAAAAATGAGTCCGGCGTCCATACTATTAACAGACTGGATGCGGGATTGATTGATAAAAACTAAACTGAAGGATGGGATTTATGGGAGACTTATTTTCAAATGTGCTCAACATCACATGGCAACAAGTCGTCATGTGGGTGATCGGCGGCATCCTTATCTATCTTGCAATCAAGAAAGAAATGGAACCGACCTTGTTGCTGCCGATGGGCTTTGGTGCGATTCTTGTCAACCTGCCGCTTTCGGGCGCCGTCACACAGATTTATGACACCGGAACAGAGGAAGGTGTCATCGATATCCTGTTTAACAGCGGTATCGCAAACGAACTGTTCCCGCTGCTGCTCTTTATCGGTATCGGTGCGATGATTGACTTCGGCCCATTACTGTCCAATCCAAAGATGATTTTGTTCGGTGCGGCAGCGCAATTTGGTATTTTCTTTACCATCAGCCTTGCATCCCTGTTTGGATTTGACCTGAAAGATGCGGCTTCCATCGGTATCATCGGTGCGGCGGACGGACCGACCTCTATTTTTGTCGCAAACTACTTCAATTCCAAGTATATCGGAGCCATCATTGTAGCAGCGTATTCCTATATGGCGCTTGTGCCGATCGTACAGCCGGCGGTCATCCGTCTGATTACGACTAAGAAAGAGCGTCTGATCCGAATGCCTTACGAGCAGAGGAACGTCTCCAAGATGACGAGAATCCTTTTCCCGGTTCTTATCACGGTGGTTGCAGGCATTGTCGCTCCGCGTTCTGTTTCCCTGATAGGCTTTTTGATGTTCGGTAACCTGATAAGAGAGTGCGGCGTGCTCAACTCCCTGTCGGAGACAGCGCAAAACGCACTGGCAAACTTGATCACCCTCCTTCTCGGGATCACTATTGCGACGAAAATGCAGGCGGAGTATTTCCTGACGCCGGAAACCCTGTTGATTATGGGGCTCGGCCTGATTGCGTTCATTTTCGATACGGTTGGCGGTGTGTTTTTTGCAAAATTCCTCAACCTGTTCAGCAAAAAGAAAATCAATCCAATGGTTGGTGCGGCGGGTATTTCCGCATTCCCGATGTCGGCTCGTGTTATCCATAAGATGGGGCTTAAAGAGGACCCGCAGAACTTCCTGCTCATGCATGCAGTCGGCGCGAACGTATCCGGACAGATTGCCTCTGTCATCGCCGGCGGCCTGATTTTGAGCTTGGTAGCCAGATAAGAGGAGGAGAACTACTATGAAAATTGATTTCAGCGCATTTTTGAATTCTCTTCCCATCATGGGCTGGGGAATGCTCGGCATCTTCCTTGTTGCAGCCGTTATCATCTTGATTATGTTTGCACTCAACAAGTTTACAAGATAATAAAAAATGGAAAAACCCCTGCGAAAGGCAGATTGCCTTTTCACAGGGGTTATCCTGTTTTCTATTCATGATAGGAGGAACGGAGGATGCAGAGGATGAGAGGGATTATTATTTTTGGGCCGGCCGGCAGTGGGAAAACAACGCTTGGCAAGGCGGTTGCACAGAGGCTTGACTATCCCTACTATGATATTGACGACTATATCTGGAAAAAAGACACGGCCGTTCCGTTTACCGTGATGTATTCCAGAGATGAAAAAATAGGGAGGTTGATGCATGCCATCTCCACACAGGCACATTTTGTAATGGCAGGTTCCATGGACAGTTTTCATACTTCATTTGACCCTTTTTTTGATTTGGCGGTCCATCTCAATGCAGATGTGGAGATTAGAAAAATAAGAATCCACCGGCGGGAATTCGAAATGTTCGGGGAACGAATTCTTGAGGGCGGAGACATGTATGAAAATCACATGCGCTTTTTGGACAGTGCGGCCCGTTATGAATCAGACGGTTCTCCTTGTCTGAAAATGCATCTGGAATGGGCCTCTTCGATGCCATGTAAAGTGATGTATCTGCGCGGGGAAGAGAAAACGGAATTCAATGCTCAGAGGATTGTAAAAGAATACCTGGAAGCTGTTGCAGATAACTGCCGGCCGCATTCAGACTGCCTGCCTGGAAATTTGTAACCGGCAATATTTATGGAATAATAACTGCTTTGCAGTTATCACCTCTATTCTTATGGCCTGCCTGCGGCGACCGATAAAAAAGGCAGCCATCTTCCCGAAAGAAAGATAGCTGCCTTTTAGTTGGATTTTATTAGTCTTTCAGAGTTTTGTAATAGTGTAATAATTGGACCAATAAGTATGCCGCAAAAGAAATTGCTTACCCCGTGAATAAAGTCCCATGGAAGGCCGGCTATTATCCAAGCAACCATATCTTGGAAATCCAACCCGAATAAAAGAGCTTGAGCAGGGGCATAAAGTGTTCCGAATAGAAATCCATGTAACGCACATAAAACCATATAAAGAATCGGCTTTATCTTTTTGGGAAGTTTCTTCGGCAAGAGCATTGTTGCACCCCAAAGCAAAGTCCATAAATAAAGATATGGTAACCACCAAGTTGCAAAGCCTGCCACAAAACCGTTTATGAAAACATAGGTGTAGATAGGATACAGTGCTTTTTTTCGGTATACAACCGTTAATGCAATAACGAAAACGCCGAGCAGATGAACATTGGGCAGTATCTCCATAATGGTTTTGGAAGCATACATCAATGCCCCGAGCATTCCGAACATTACGGTTTCTTTCACTGTAAGCTTCAATGCTCTATTTTGAAGGAATAGGTGGCGCCTTCTATAATATCGGTAGAGTCAACGCCTTTTTCAGCATACTTATCGTCAACATAAAACGCCCAGTACATTTTGTCTTTATCGTAATCAACGGTAATCCCGTTTACAGTCTTAACATAAAGACCATATTCACTTTCCTCTCCTTCGATGAGTTTAAGTTCCATCAAAGCATCGCCGACTGTTTTCTTGTCGGTATTGATTTGATAGGATGTTTCCTTACCTTCTGCGTCAGTTACAGTAAAGGTGAATTTGGTCGCACCTTCACCCAATACGTTACCTTCGGTTTGAGAAACGGTGGTGTTGGGAGTAGAACTGTCCGAAGTGACTTTGTTGCCGTTACATCCAGTTGCAAGAAGTGCCATAGCCGCAATAAGCACGATACAAACGATGGACGACAACGATTTTTTGAATCGTTTCATTTGCATGGTCTGCATTTCTCCTAAAGAATAAATTTCCTCTTTACCAGCACTCGCAGTTTATAGCAGAGGTTTTTGCTCTAAAAATATTTCGACTCAGTGCATTGTTCTTCGCCTTCTCGGAGATTGACCCCAATGGCTTGTTCTTTTTTTGCGGCATCAAGTAGAAGAACAACCTTAACGCACCTCACGGCGACGGGCTCGTGCGGGATTCACACCTGCTTCCTTTTAGAGTAAAAGATATTATACAGCAAAAAGGTAAATGATTCAAGATATATCTTAAAAAAAGAAAATATGTTTTTTGAACAGTTTTCTGCACGATGAAACGAGGGCTTACCTGGTCTGAAAACCTATTTGGTGTAGTGAATTTCTTCGCTGACCTGTAAGGCGCTCTTCCTGAAGGGAAAGACTCCGCGGTTGGCAACACTAATATAACTATGGAAGAATACCACAAAGTAATTCTACAGTGCAGTACGGAACATAGATTCAATAAACGGCAGGTCAACGCCTTTATAAAAGCAGTTATGAGGAAAGGAGTATAAAAATAGCCCCCATTGCCTGAAACAATGGGGGCTAAAGCTTTGCTGTAGATATTAGAGATCGACGTAGATACAGGGGTAATCCTTGGTATGCTTCATTCCCGCGGCCTGTACCACCTCAGCTCCAAAGGTGTTGTGCTTATAGCTGCTCCAGCCGACATACTGTAGTCCGCGGTCTCTGGCCATGCGCATGAATTCCGATACCAGTGCGGCCGCGATACCCTGTTCACGGTAATCCTCTGCAACGCCGAAGCCGACTTCACAGCCGGAGAGGTTTACATATTCCGCCATCGTCCAGCCGGTAATCGTGTGGTCTTTGACCGAGCAGATGCCGAAGCAGTATTTCAGGAATTTCTCCGGAGTCGAAATTTCTGATTGCATTTCCTTGACGACAATGTCATAATTCTTATAGTCCTGCATGGTGTTGTAAACTTCCTGGATGTTTACATAACGATGTCCCTCCGGAAGAGAAACGTCCGGAATATGATCAAGCATGTTAAGCCTGTAATAAGTACGCGCAAAGTATTTAGAATTCTGCTTGGAGAGAATGTCGAGCAGGACGTCCTGCCATTCCGGCTCCTGATAGTAGATAATCAGATAGTTCGGCATATTCGGGTCGGTATTTCCAACCAGAACATTGTCAAAAAAGTCCTTGACTGCGGCGACACAGTATGGTTCCAGCGGGTCGCCGGCAAGCCTCATCCGAAAACCACGCAGGATAATTGCCACATGGGCGAAATCCAGGTTATCAACATAAATATGTGCGTCTGTTTTTCCCTCTTCCAGTGCAAGCAAGGTCATATCATCATACCAGTCGGAAAACAGGAGATCCACATCATCGCTGGTTCTTTTTTTATTGAGTTCAAACATATTTTTTCCTCCCATCGGTTCAGGTGGCTGAAATAAAATTGGCCGTCCAAAAGGACGGGCATACCATAAAGTATATGTCGTATGCCATTCTTTCTATCAGCTTTTTTATATTATAGCATAGATAGGAAAAAATATCATGCTAAAATTATATTTTTTTTTAAAATAAAGTGGAAAATATGTGCGATTTAATATTATATTTTCATTTGGACAACAAATAACAGACAATTTTTAACGAAATCCTTTGCATCTGGTCCTGTTCGAGTTGTGTGGGAATGCACAAGATGTTATAATAAAAACGGAGCATCTGTTTTTTGACTGCAAGCAAGCAGCCTGAACTTTAAATAGATACTGCAAGAATTACAAACAAGGGTGAGAAAAATGGAAAAATGGGTTTCCTATGACGGATTTTGCCCGTCCATGCAGATGGAATACAGCATCGATGTTCACTACACCTCAAAGGACGGCAAAACCTTTGTGGCGGACGGAGAGAGCTGTGCCTATCACTCGATGATGGGATGCAGTGCGGCGCAGTTTTGCCCGTTACGGGCGCACGCACCAAACAAAATTATCGCAGAGGAAGAATGAAATACTCCCGCCCGAGATAATGTCATGGGCGGGAGTATCTGCTTTCGGGGAGTGCCTGGCCATGCTGATGAAACTAAGCCGGGAAGCCTGTCGGTTCTACCAAAAATACGGCATGGAAATCGGCAGTGTCAACATACTGTACTAAAATTTCAAAAAGCCCTGGTCAGAGAAAATAGCGGTTTTCTGGTATCTCCGTTTTACCGGTACGGTGATTACACTGATAAAATATACACCCCGCATGTGCCAGATGCAGGGTGTACGTTTTAATTTACGCCATTACAATGTAATCACTGTAGGCATATCCGACGACGTCATCGCTCTCGACCACATACCAGCCGTCGACCTCTCCAACAATGGCTACGGTTTCACCATTATAAGCGCGCCGCAGAACGGTTGCATCCAGCGCCGGGCGGGAGCGTATGTTCAGATAGCTTTCGGGAGAAACCTGCACTTTTCCATACCGAATAGGAGATTCGGTGACAAATGGGATTCCAAAATACTCAGTCAGGGACAAAACAACATTTTGAGCGATTTCCTGGATATTGTTTTGAATCCACTGTGCATCCTCCAAATTATCATGGTATGCAAATTCAATGAGAACGGCGGGTGCCCTCGTCTTGGTGACTTCCCCGAGATTGGTGGTTGTCAGTGCGCGGACTTTGCTCGGATCCGGGTAAATCAGCTTTAAATTGTTTGCAATGATATTGGCCGCGCGTTTCCCGTTGCGACTGACCGCTGCATAGTAAACCTCGCTTCCGCGCACTTGGCCTTCCCGGCCAGCAGGCGCTGCATTGGAATGTAGCGCAAGATGCAGGTCATAGTTACCTGCATTGGAGGCACGGATAGAGGATGCAGCGGTCATATCCGGTGTATTGCGCGTAAATTCGATCCCATTGGCACGCAAATAGGGCTCCATTGCATCTGCAATGAGGTTCATATAGTATTCCTCATTGCCGCCGTTGACATAGGGGTTCCACTCCTGAGTGGATGGGCTTAGGTAAATTATGGGCATTGGTATCCCTCCGGCATAACAGAAATATGGTATGTTCTTATTCTATGCGCAGAGATACCACGCTATGCTTATTCCTTGCCTTGGGCGAGTTCTGCGACGAGCCGCTGCATCTCCCGTTTGGAGGAAACCTGATGAGCCCTGGCTAATATTTCCTGCTGAGCGGTTTTGTTCATATCGGCATAAGCTTTCATGGCCTGTGGGTTTTGGGCAAGCGCCATGCCGAGACCAAGTGGGATTTCTCCGGAATTGTGGTTTTGCATGTTATCACCTCATATTCAGTATGGCCTTCCTGGAGAAAAACATGTAAAGAAGTTGAATCAAGAGGAAAAAAGATTTTAAAAAAATCTCTTGCATTTTTTGGAGGAACCTTTTATAATAATAAAACAGATATGCGGATATAGTTTAATGGTAAAATATTAGCTTCCCAAGCTGAGGTTACGGGTTCGATTCCCGCTATCCGCTCCAAAGTGAAAACTCCGTGGACTGACTTATCTGGCCACGGAGTTTTTGTTTTGTCTTGACAAAGGCAACCCCGGCTATGCCGGGGGGACAAAAAGAGCTTATAGCGAGGGGCGGAGTAGACAAGAAAAAGTCTCCAAGTTAGAGTGAATGAAAGGTTTGCCGACCAAATTCACAAAAACAAGGAGACTAATTCATGAAAAATCCAGATATCAGTAGTTTAGAACATACCAGTTGGCGGTGTCAATACCATGTAGTATTTGCACCTAAGTATCGAAGAATGGAAATCTATCGAGAAATTCGAGCGGACATTTCCATACTTGTACTTGAGATGGCGTGTCGGTCGAATATCATAAGGCTGCTTTTTCCCTTTAGATACCCCATGATCTGCGATACGCTATACTTTGGCGGAATACTGATAAGCATATGGATATGATCCGGACACGCATTTGCTTCTATGATTTCTACACCCTTTTGTTGGCATAATTTTCGTAAGATTACACCTATAAGCTCCCCGCAAGCTGGGCGGATAAGTGGAATGCATGGCGCTATATGGCGATGCTGGAAAATCTACGCACGCATATCCGCAACCTTGCAGGAAACGCGGTGTTTATGCCTGCCCGTAAGCTGAAAGATACGATTGGCGCGGGAATCGAAACGGGAACAAACAAAGTGTTGATTGCTGTTGCCGCTCCACAGCCGTAGTAAAAGAAAACGACATGAAAGAAGACGGAACATTTACCGCCATAAAAAACTGGCTGGATCGTTATTGGCCGCCGGACAAAGTGTTAGAATGATATTGCGTTGAGATAAAATTACCGGAAGAGTCCGAAAATAATGTCAAACAGACCAAAGGAGACAAAACCCATGATCAGGCCGCTTGTAAGAACGCCAAGAAAGATGGCAAGCATTGCTTTTTTCATGTCCATGCGTAGAATAGCGGCGATAACACAACCGGTCCATGCACCCGTTCCGGGGAGAGGGATAGCGACAAACGCATACAGGGCCCAGAATTCCGCAGTACCGAATGTCTTGGATTTTTCATATGCCTTATAGATGATGCGTTGAAAAAACTTTCCGATTTTCGGCAGTTTTGTGCACCAGTTGATGATTTGCAGCGAGAAGGGGATTAAGAAGGGGACAGGCAGCATATTTCCCAGTACGCAGACCAGGTAGTTTGCCAAAAAGGGAAGACCCATCGCCGCACCGACCGGGATCGCGCCGCGCAGCTCCACAATGGGAAGCATCGAGATAAAAAAGACCCAGAGATATTTTTTCAGCACTTTTAAAACCCAACTTTCTTTTTCTTACTGTGTTTTCAGCCTGGATAAATCGCAAGAGGATTCGATAATTCTTGCCGCCTGTTCCAGGACTTCTCTATCTGACTTGGAAAAACGGCCGAGCAAAGGGCTATCGATATCAAGCACGCCGACGACCTGTCCATTCGCATGCAAAGGAATGACGATTTCCGAATTGGAGGCGCTGTCGCATGCGATGTGCCCGGGAAACTCGTGTACGTTTTCCACAATCAAGGCTTTATTCTCTGCCGCTGCAGTACCGCAGACACCTTTTCCCAGTGGGATGTGCACACAGGCAATCTTTCCCTGAAAGGGCCCGAGAACCAGTTCCTGTCCGTGCAGCAGATAAAAACCGGCCCAGTTGATGTCAGAAAGCCGTTCGTACAACAGAGCGCTTGCATTGGCAAGGTTTGCAATACAGTTACATTCCCCTTCCAAAAGGGAAGTGAGCTGGCTTAGCAGTTTCTGTGACAGCTTCGGTGATTTTATCTCAGTCATGGGATGAATTAGTCCCGTCCTTTCTTAATTCATAAAATGAAGGAAATAGGCATAAAATAGGAGACATGGCGTTTTCTCGTTGTCCTTTTTTTGACAGTGTGATAAAATAGGAGAAAAAGAAAATATCCGTGCCATGCCGTATTATGAAGTTTTTGGACCCTATGATGATAGCATATTTCCCGGAAAAAAGATAGTATAATTTTCGGGAGGAAATGGAACTCTGCAATAACCGGCGGGCTGGATGGCTTTTACAGCAAAATGATGAGGGGATGCTGGTGGCGCTTATGTGGGGGATAAGTCAATTGGCAGTGGTGGCTTCAGGAGTACGAGAGAAGGCGGGGAAACTTTTCATGATGGCTTTTTATGAGCGGCATAAAGTAATTGAAACGCCGCGCTTAGTACTGAGAAAGTTTACATACCGGGATGCGCAGCAGGTCTTTGACAGCTGGATGAGCGATGAGGTCGTCGCAAGCACCGTCAACTGGGAACCCCACAAAAATGTGCAGGTGACAAAACGGGTCATCCACGCATGGGAACAGATGTACCGGCGCGGGGAATTTTACAACTGGGCGATTGTGCTCAAAGGTACGGAGCGCATCATTGGCTCGATTGATTTTCACGACGTTAGTCAGATAGGGCGCACGGCGGACATCGGCTACTGTATCGCCCGCGACTGCTGGGGACAGGGCTTTGCGACTGAGGCATTGAAGGCAGTGCTCGACTACGGTTTTTCCGTTTTGCATCTGGAACGGGTCAGCGCGGAGTATCTCTGGGAGAATCCGGCGTCCGGCCGGGTTATGGAAAAAGCGGGAATGCACTTTGAATCCGATAAAAAGATTGTACACAAAAACAAGGTGAAAGATTCACGGGTTTATGTAATGGCCCAGACAGATTACCTGAAAAAAAAAGAGGCCGGAGAGTTTTAATACCTCTCCGGCCTCTTTTTGGTACCAGGAAACCTGTAAATCGGAAAAATTCAGTGAAAAATAGGGATTTGCAGACAGAGAAAAGCTCTCCCTGTTTCGATGAAGGAAGCCCCCTTGCTGTATGTATTATGGGAGATACAGCTTACCGGCGTATGCAAGATTGATATAATAGGATCGTACGCAAATCTCAAATAGAGCCTGCCTGACAGAGATGTCGGTTTCCCCTTGACCTCTTCCATTTGGGCGGACGGAATTGCGCGAACGACTTGGCGACGATTAAGCTATCCAGAGGAAACCAAGGCCATGAGGACGGGCACAAAGCCGACTGGTCACTGATGGTATGGGTAGGGAGCAGGAGAGGAATGTAAAGGGGAACCATCTGGCCGTTTCCGGATTTGGTTCCCCTTCGCTTTTTTCCGCTTCACTTGATGGCAAACACAAAAAAGTGAATCCGGCGTGTGGGCCACGAAGTGGCAGCCCAGGGGGACACCATGCAAGGGCATAAATGACCGAAGCGTGGCTTGAGATCCCACCGAGTAGGACGTCAGCCCTGTACAAATCAGGCACAGTTGGCGAGAACGGAACCCTGCAATACCCCCAAAGCGAAGCTTTGCCATACTTCTTTTGCGGGAAGCACAATATCCTGGCAGGAAAGGGGAAAGCCCTGCACAGAACCCCCCGCCGAAGCAATATCTCCGACGGGGTTCCAGGTAAATATTTAATTTTTCAGGCTCTGGAGTGGAGCAGGAATCGTACCACCGCGGAAGATAAACGGTGCGGGGGACGCCATGTTGACCGGCATAACCGGCCCATAGCCAAGCAATCCGCCGAATTCGAGCTTGTCTCCGACCTGCTTGTCGATAGCCGGAATCAGGCGCACCGCTGTTGTCTTGGAGTTGACCATGCCGATGGCGGCTTCGTCCGCAATGATACCGGAGATAATTTCCGGGGTGACATCGCCGGGGACGATAATCATATCCAGTCCGACAGAGCAGACTGCGGTCATCGCCTCGAGCTTTTCAATGTGAAGGGCGCCGCTTTCCGCTGCCGCAATCATACCGGCATCCTCACTGACCGGGATAAACGCGCCGGAAAGCCCGCCGACGCGGGAGGAGGCCATGACGCCACCCTTTTTTACCGCATCATTGAGAAGGGCAAGCGCAGCAGTTGTGCCGTGTGCGCCGCACGTCTCAAGCCCCATCTCTTCCAGGATATGGGCAACCGAATCCCCGATTGCCGGGGTCGGTGCAAGCGAGAGGTCGACGATGCCAAACGGTACGCCGAGCCTCTTGGAAGCTTCGGTTCCGACCAGCTGTCCCATCCGGGTGATTTTAAATGCGGTGCGCTTAATGATCTCCGCGATTTCCGAGATGGAACATTCCTTCGCCTTTGCGACAGCCGCGCGGACCACGCCCGGGCCGGAGACGCCCACATTCATAATGCAATCCGGTTCGCCCGGGCCATGGAATGCGCCTGCCATAAAGGGATTATCCTCCGGTGCGTTGCAGAAAACGACGAGCTTTGCACTGCCAATGCAGTTGCGGTCTGCTGTCAGCTCAGCGGTTTTCTTGACCGTCTGCCCCATGATGCGCACCGCATCCATGTTGATACCGGTTTTGGTCGAGCCGATGTTGACGGAAGCACAGACACGCTCTGTCTCAGCGAGCGCCTGCGGGATGGATGCAATCAGCTCGTTGTCGCCTGCGGCAAAGCCCTTTTGCACAAGCGCACTGTAGCCACCGATAAAATTGACGCCCACTGCCGACGCTGCGTGGTCGAGAGTTTTAGCAAAGCGGACAGCATCCTTGCTTTCACAGGCCGCAAGGATCATCGCAATCGGGGTGACGGATATTCGCTTGTTGATGATGGGAATGCCGTATTCCTTTTCGATATCCTCTCCGGTCTTGACCAAATCTTTCGCCTTGGTTGTGATTTTGCGGTAGACCTTTTCACAGGCTTTGTCGATATCGGGATCACAGCAGTCGAGCAGCGAAATTCCCATGGTAATTGTCCGGATGTCAAGGTGTTCCTCCTCAATCATCTGAATCGTCTCTAAAATTTCGTTTTTGTTTAACATAAATTAGGCTCCTCCGTGCGTCAGATTCGGTGCATCGAATGAAAGATATCCTCATGCATAACGTGGATGGAAAGCCCAAGGGATTCTCCCAGTGCGTTCATCTTGTCGGACAGTTCGGGCAGGCTGCAGGTCATCTTAGTGATATCAACCACCATAATCATGGCAAACAAGTCCCCCAGGATGGATTGGGTGACTTCGATGACGTTAGCGCTTTTGTCCGTACAGACGCCGCTTACCTTTGCCAGGATACCGACCATGTCTTTTCCGATAACGGTAATGACTGCTTTCATGTGGGAATTCTCCTTTTCTCTAATGAATTATAAGAGGACTTAAGAATTACTGTCAATGTGGTCATTGAGCTCTTTGAGGAGCATGGCCGGAGACAAATCCGACGGGAATGTAAAGCCGCCTGCGGTCAGGGAAACCGGACCGATAGCCGCGCTGTCCGGTGAGCAGCTGCGCTTGAATTGGTGCTGGATAAACCGTTTGAGGAAAAGCGTGAGCTTTTCGCGGATATATTCCGGTTTTATGGTATCTCCAAAGGCGAGGCGAGCGTAATCATACACCTTAGAGGGGGCAAGACGGTAACGGACAAAATAGTAAGTGAAGAAATCGTGCAGCTCGTAGGAGCCGAGGATATCCTCGGTTTTCTGCTGGATTCTTCCGCTCTCATCCGGGGGAAGCAATTCCGGGCTGACCGGGGTATCGAGGATATCGAGCAGGATATCGCGCACACTTGCAAATACCTTCTTTTCGGCGACTTTGCCGACGATGATGCGGATGAGGGTTTTCGGAATATCCGTGTTGACGTTGAAGTTTGCAATGTGATCACCGGAGAAAGTACAAAAGCCAAGTGCCTCCTCGGACAAGTCACCCGTACCGACGACGAGGCCGCCGATCTGGTTTGCAATATCGAGCAGAATCTGCGCACGTTCCCTGGCCTGCGCGTTTTCATAAGTGGTGTCCTTGTTAGCCGGATCATGGGAGATATCCTCAAAGTGCTGGGTGACTGCTGCACGAATCGAGATATCGCGGCTGACGCAACCAAGCTCTTCAATCAGGTGCAGTGCGTTGAAATAGGTGCGGTCGGTCGTGCCAAATCCCGGCATGGTGACCGCTGTAATATTCTCATGGGGAATACCGAGTTTGTCACAGGCGTCCGCGCTGACCAACAGGGCAAGCGTGGAGTCGAGCCCGCCCGAGATGCCCAAAACGAGCTGACGGCAGCCGATATGCTTCATACGCAGTGCGAGGGAATCCGACTGTAAGGAGAACAATTCCTCGCAGTAATCGGTAAGCTTTTCCGGTTCTTTTGGAAGGAAGGGATTTTGTCTAATTTCCCGTTTGAGCTCCCTGCGTTCCTCTTTGCCTGGAAAGGAGAAAAAAGCCGGGGTCACGCGAGAGGCACCGCCATACAGCGCGCCGCTGCGGGAACGATTGGCGTGAATGATATCCGCGTCCAAATCGTAGACACCGTGTATGCTTTCAAAGGCGGAGCTGGTAAACAGGACTTCCTCCCCATCCTCACACAGGCAGACAAAGCCCTGATAGACATGGGGGGCGCTGCCTTCGCTGATGCCACCGTTTACCACGAGTACCGCGCATCCGGCAGAGGCGCTGACGGATTTTGCGATATCCCTTGTCATGCGTACCGAGCCGGCGCTCGCGGGATCGCAGGAGGGGACGACGATTAAATCACAGCCAAGCCGGGAAATCCCGCCAAGCCTTGTGGGGAGGTCATCCGCCTTGCCGGCAACGATGCAAAAGCGCAGGGCGCCACAGGAAAAGACGGTGGTATCCGGGAGAATATCGGTATCTGCCAGGGCACCGTCCTCACTGAGAAAAGCGCCCTCGCACGAAACGTAGCCCACCAGCATCCCGCGGTGGAGCACAGCCGAGACCTCGGTGAGCGCGCCTCCTGCTAGGAATGGCATCCCGATGACATACACTGCATGAGTGTTCGCCGTATGCTCCATAATATGGGAGAGGGCCTCTTTTGCATTTTTGGCAATCAGCTCGAGCCCGAACAGGGAACCGCAGCTGCTGCCGGATAAAGCAAGACGCGGGAAGACCACGAGGTCCGGCTCCTCCGGCTTGACCGCGGTGATGGCGTTTAGCACCTCCTCGCAGCAGAGGTTTGGGTTTGCCGTAACAATCTTGTTCGAGATGCCGGCCAGTCTGACAATAGATTTCATTGGATATCCCTCCAGTTTTTACATCAGATGTTTTAAGCCATATTATCAGAATGTAATGCGGTAAACTGTAAAAGTATACTGCTATCATATCATAGTTTGCCAAAAGTGGGTACACAAATTTTCACTAAGATTACAGGGATTAAAGCGAACGCGTATAGGAATCACGATAAAAATATGCTATAATCACCTATAATACTTCTATCTTTCAGTCCGCATGCGTCCGCTTTTCTAGTATACCATATTTTACAGTCTTATCATATTCCAGATACCAATTTCTGTTATACTTTCCATAAAAAAGAAAAAACAGACACGCGGGGGTAATTTCCGCAGCCAGAAGGGGGAACTTAACTCATGATTCATCCGGTCAAACGCTATGACAGCCATGCGCACTCGGATAATTCTCCGGATGCACAGCATTCTGCGACCTATCTGTGCGTAGGTGCGTGCGAAATCGGGCTTGACGGCATTGCCATCACCGACCACTACGAATGCGATTTGCCTGAAAACGACCGCTGGAACCAATCGGTGCGCGACGCCTACTTTGACTGCCTGAAAGAGAAAAACGTCTTTTTTGGGCGCTTGGATGTACTCTCCGGCATCGAAATCGGGCAGCCGATGCAAAACCTGAAACGTGCAAACCGCATTGCCACCATGTTTGAGCGGGATTTCCATCTCGCCTCGGTCCATCAGGTGGAGGGGATTCCGCCGTTTCATCTAATTGACTACAACAAAGAGGACGCGAATCCGGTATTTGAAGCGTATTTCAACGAACTGGTCGAAACCTCCAAATGGGAGCACTTCGACAGTCTGGCGCACCTGACCTACCCTCTGCGCTACTACACCCGCTCCACGGGCAGGCAGTTCGATTTAACCCCGTTTGAGAGCCAGATCGAACAGATTCTCAAAAACCTCGTGGAACATCACAAGGCACTCGAGATCAATACCTCCGGACTCAGACAGGAGCTTGGCGACACGATACCGGGAGAACGTTACCTCAAATGGTTTTATGAGCTCGGCGGGGAGTATGTGACCATCGGCTCGGACGCACACCGCCGGGAGGATTTGGCAAAGGATTTTCAGCAGGCTTATGAGATGCTCTGGCAGGCAGGTTTCCGCTATACAGTATATTACAAAAAACACAAACCGCAGCTTATCCGGTTGACGGAAGACTAGAATCAGGGGGACTACTTATGAAACAGCTTTTGCAATTGCTCGAACGCGACGCGCACCTCACCCACAGACAGCTCTCGGTCATGCTCGACAAGACCGAGGAAGAGGTCGCAGCGGAAATCGGAGAGTACGAAAAAGCGGGCATTATTAAGGGGTACAAGGCGGTTATCGACTGGGAGCAGGCGGACCACCACTATGTCGAGGCGCTCATTGAACTGAAGGTCTCCCCGAAAGCGGATCGTGGCTTTGAGGAGATTGCCGCGAAAATCGCAGAGTTTTCCGAGGTAAAAAGCGTCTTTTTGATGTCCGGCGGTTTTGACCTTGCGGTCAATGTCGTTGGGAGAACCTTCCAGGACGTCGCGATGTTCGTCGCTTACAAACTGGCAGTCGTGGATTCGGTACTTTCCACGGCAACCCACTTTATCCTTAAGCGCTATAAGTATGACAATATCTCATTTGCGGATCAGGAGAAAGATGAAAGGAGGTATACCTTCCTGTGATTGATTATTCCAAACTGCTGTCCAAGCGCATCACAGAGGTCAAGCCGTCCGGCATCCGCCGATTTTTTGACATTGCGAACGAGATGGACAACGTCATCTCGCTCGGCGTCGGCGAGCCGGACTTTAAAACCCCCTGGATTGTCAGGCACGCGGGCATTAAATCTCTCGAAGCCTCCAAGACCTGGTACACGGCAAACGCCGGCCTGCAGGAATTGAAGGATGAAATCGGAAATTATTTGAGCCGGCGTTTTTCTCTGGAATATGACCGCAAAAGTGAGATTACGGTGACAGTCGGCGGCTCGGAGGCAATTGACATCGCCATCCGTGCCTTTGTAGAGGAGGGCGACGAGGTACTCATCCCTGAGCCGTGTTTTGTTTGCTACAACCCGATTACCGTGCTCTCCGGCGGAGTACCCGTGCCTATTGAGACCAGAGAAGAGGACAAATTCCGCTTAACTCCGCAGGCGCTCAAAGAAAAGATTACGGACAAGACCAAACTGCTCATCCTGCCGTTTCCAAACAACCCGACGGGCGCAGTCATGCGCCGGAAGGATTTGGAGGCGATTGCCGAAGTGCTCCGCGATACGAATATTATAGTGCTCTCGGATGAAATTTACGGGGAGCTGACCTATGGCGGCGAGCGTCACGTTTCGATTGCGGAGATTGACGGCATGTGGGAACGGACCCTGCTCGTCGGCGGGTTTTCCAAGGCCTTTGCGATGACCGGATGGCGCTTAGGATATGTCTGCGCTCCGAAAGAGGTTATGGTGCAGATGCTCAAAATCCACCAGTATGCCATCATGTGCGCACCAACAACCAGCCAGTATGCGGCAGTCAAGGCCCTGCGAGAATGCGAGAGTAACGTACAGGAGATGCGCGAGGAGTATGACATGCGCAGGAAACTTATCGTCGAAGGCTTTAACGCCCTCGGCCTGCACTGCTTTGAGCCGAGCGGCGCGTTTTATATTTTCCCCTGCATCAAGAGCACCGGGCTTACCTCGGAAGAATTCTGCGAGCGCCTGCTCTACAGCCAAAAAGTGGCCGTTGTGCCGGGTAACGCATTCGGTGAAAGCGGGGAAGGCTATGTGCGAGTATCCTACTCCTATTCGCTCAGCCACATCCAGGAGGCACTGCGGCGCATTGAGGCTTTTTTAAAAACACTGAAATAGAGGCATAGTAACAACATGGACAAGGTAGTACTGGTAAAAACCCCGGATTATGGCGAGCAGACACTCTATGAGAGCGTCTGCCGCCAGTTTGAGCTGCTGGATTTCGATGTTGCACAAATGGCGGGAAAGCGGGTGCTCCTCAAGCCCAATCTCTTGATGAAGCGTAGACCGGAGGAGGCGACGACCACCCATCCGGGCGTGGTGCGCGCAGTCATCCAAAGGTTAAATGAACTCGGGGTAAAGGACATCATGGTAGCGGACAGTCCCGGTGGTCTGTACAATATCGGCGCGCTCACCGGAATTTATCAGACGAGCGGCATGATGGGCGCCGTCGAGGGTGTTAACGCGAAATTGAATTATGATGTGACAAACGGGACAAGACGCGTGAAAAACTATCGCCGCGTCTCTTCCTTTCCCATCATTACGCCCGTTTTGCAGGCGGATTTTATTATCTCCATAACTAAACTCAAAACCCATGGAATGACGATGCTCTCCGGCGGAGTGAAAAACCTGTTTGGTTGCGTGCCCGGCCTGATGAAACCGGAGTTCCACTGCCGGTTTCCCAAAAAAGAGGATTTTTGCGAAATGCTTGTGGATTTGTGCGAATGCGTGCACCCGGATATCACCATCGTCGACGCCGTTGTATCCATGGAAGGGAACGGCCCCTCCGGCGGCACGCCGAGGCAGACGAATCTGCTGTTTGGGGCCTGCAACCCCTATGCGCTCGACTGTGTGCTCGCCCGTTTCATCGGCTTTGAGGAAGAAGAAATTGAAACCATCCGTGCTTCCAAAGCGAGGGGGCTGTGCGGCGGGTTTGACGCGGTGGCCCTTGCGGGAGATGTGCAGGAGTTTGTCCCGGTAAAAGATTTTCAGCATCCGCAGTCGCGGGCAACGGATTTTTCTTCGAATGTGCCGCGCCTACTGCGCAAACCGGTGGCCTTTTTGGTCGGTACAGTGGCAAAGCCGCGTCCCGTCATCCGCAAAGGGAACTGTGTCGGCTGCGGGAAATGTGCGGAAAGCTGTCCGCAGCACATCATCCAGATAAGGCAGGGGAAAGCGCATATCCAGTACGACGAATGCATCCGCTGTTTCTGCTGCCATGAGATGTGCCCGGTCAAGGCCATCGACATCCGGCGTTTTCGGCTGTTTGATTTGTAAGGAGGAACGAGATGCAACAGATTCACGCGAAAGCCTATGCGAAAATTAACCTGACGCTCGACGTGCTGGGAAAACGTCCAGATGGGTATCACCAGATGGACATGGTGATGCAGTCGGTCAGTCTGTGCGATGAATTGACGCTTTTAAAAACAGATTCCCCGGGGATTTCCCTGTCCTGCGACAACCCGGATGTCCCCTTCCCCTGCGACGAAAGCAATCTTGCGTACAAAGCGGCAAAGCTGCTGTTTGAACATCAGGGGGAGCCGTGTGCCGGGGTCTCCATCAAACTGAAAAAAAATATCCCGGACAAGGCCGGAATGGCAGGGGGCAGCGCGGACGCGGCGGCGGTGCTTGTCGCGGCAAACGAACTGTTCTCCTGGCACTTAGGCATGGAGGAACTCTGCAAGATTGGGAAAACGCTTGGCGCGGACGTCCCGTTTTGTATTCAGGGCGGAACGATGCGCGTACAGGGCTTTGGGGAAATCCTCACCTGCCTGCCGGATTTTCCAAAGCTCCCAATTGCGGTTGCAAAGCCGAAAACGGGGATGAGCACGGCTCAGGCATTTGAAAAAATCGATACAAAGCAGCTTGTCCATCCCCCTGTGGAGCAGGTAGTCACCCTGCTTTCCAAAGGGAATGTGAACGAGGCGGCGATGCTGTGCGGCAACGTCTTCATGCAAGTTACGGAGAATGCCGACGTCTTCTCCTTCTGCCGGTATTTCAACACCCATAACGCCCTGTTTTCGATGATGACGGGAAGCGGCACCGCGGTGTTCGCGGTCTTTGAAGAGGAACACTCGGCGGCCATGTGCGTGAAAGGGCTGATGGAGGCCGGGGAACGAGCATATCTCTGCTATCCTGAGCCGGCGGGAGTCAAGCTTATCCTTGAGGAGGAAGAAGATACATGATTCGCCGGGATTACAGCGATTTTATCCTCCGGGAAATCAGCATGCTCATCCGATTTGTCGCAAAAACCGTGTTACAGAAAGAAGTGGACGGGGAGGAAATCATTCTCTACGACCAGAACACCCAGCAGAAAAACGGCACGCTCGACGCCGAGCTTGCATTGCTCGTCCGGCAGGGAGACATCAACGAGGCGGAAAACCTGTTGTTTGAAACGCTGGAGGAGGAGCGCACACAGGAAAACTTCGCGAGTGCCGTGCAGTTTTATCTCACCTTGCACGGCATGGGAGAAAAGGAGCTCGCCCGGCACGATTTTTCCGAGGAGGAAATTGCTGAGGGCTTTGCCGATGTCAGAAAATTATACGGCATTGAGGACGTCATTTCGCTGTGACGTCCCTTTTTTCTTTGTACAGATGGAGCCTTCCGCTGTCATGCAGGTTTTTGAGAATGACGACCACAAAGGGCACGCCGAAAATCCCGATAAGTCCAAACAGCTTGCCCCCGACATACATCGCTATCAGGGTGATGAGCGGGTGCAGGCCCACCTGTTTTCCGACGATTTTCGGCTCCGCGACGTTGCGCACGGCGCCGATGGCAAAAAAGAGGATGGTCAGGCCGATGGCGGTCGAGAAATGTGCCTGTGCGGCCTCAAAAAAAATCCAGGGGAGCAGTACCCCGCCTGTGCC
>ERZ781272.641-NODE-641-length-19680-cov-40.668586_pt1 | contig 19680 bp, 16 predicted proteins | sample MGYA00375850_ERZ781272 | MGnify/ENA primary metagenome ERZ781272 (study PRJEB29790, sample SAMN06051246) | human gut metagenome | host: Homo sapiens | place: USA: Cincinnati, Ohio | collected 2013-06-21 | study: EMG produced TPA metagenomics assembly of the Gut...
TTGTCAACTCCTTTTTCTCCTTTTTTCTCCCCTTCTTTACACCCCTCCGCGCGTTCAATTTTATGGCCATTAATTTGTATGAATTTTCCAACTTACATACGTTGAGGATAATTTTGAAACCGATGGAAATTGTAATAACGATTCAATGCTATCATGAAAGGAAGATTTTCAGATATGCCTAACGAACGGACAATCCGGCGGTTAAAAAAGGCGTGGGAAGTTACGATGATCCTCCTGCTCAACATCTTGATCATTGTCGCAGCAGTCGCTCCCAGCTACACAATCACGCGGGAGGAACAAAACGAATCCGTGCAGGTGCTCTCCAAACTGGGCTCGCGCGGAAATGAAGTGCGACAGGTTCAGACGAAATTGAAAAGCCTCGGCTATTACACCGGCAAGGTAGATGGCATCTACGGCACCGGCACGCAGAGCGCGGTCAAAAAGTTTCAGAAGAATTGTGGCATCACGGTCGACGGGATCGCCGGTCCAAAAACCTTATTATATCTCGGCATCACCAATACCGGCGGCTCCTCCGGCAGCACGGGTAAATACAGCCAGAGCGATATTAACCTTCTGGCGCGCATGATTTCCGCGGAAGCACGCGGTGAAAGCTACACGGGGCAGGTGGCTGTGGGCGCAGTGATTCTCAACCGCGTACAACACGCTTCCTTTCCGGATACAATCGCCGGTGTCATCTATCAGCCCGGCGCTTTCTCCGCCCTGAACGACAGCAACTGGAGCAAACCAGTTGTCGATTCTGCCCGCAAGGCGGCTCAGGACTGCATCAACGGATGGGATCCCAGCGGCGGCGCAATCTACTATTATAATCCCAAAAAAACAACGAATAAATGGATGCTCAGCCGCCCGGTCACCAAGGTAATCGGCAACCACTATTTCTGCAAATAAACAGGCGCTGCCCGCTTGACAGCCGCGACACGACGCGATAGTATGGTGACAGCTGAAAAATGTGTTATATGTCATGTATGTAATCCGGGACACCATACCGTGAAGAAGGAATTTTTATGCAAATACTGCTGCGTGCTTTCCTCATGATCCTGATTCTGATTGCCATCATCGTTGTGTCGATTATTCTTTATAAAAGGTGGCGGCCTCTGCGAAACGCACATTTTATCTGTCCCCATTGCGGAAGTATTACCACACCGGGGCGGATCGTTCTCGCAATTTCTCCCGCTCGGGCTGACAGCCGTTTGCTGCAATGCGCCTCTTGCGGGCGCTTCGGATATATGCAGCCTGTCTGGGATGTGTAAGGATTTAGAAAATATCTCCACCCTTTTTTGAGCGGCCTTTCTCCACCGATCCCCCATACCCTGCGCCGTTGTGACGTTATGCGTCATGACGGCGCTTTTTTCATATCTCGGTGTGCCTGCAAATAATGCTTGCCCATCCGGCGCTTTTCTTCTATAATAAAGAGGGTTATAAGCTAATGCTGAACGATTCTATCTGTCAGGAGGATTTCGTTTTGAAAAAGAAACCGCTGATTATCACCTGCATCCTGCTCGTCGCTGCAATTGCGTTGACCGTGGCCGTCTTCGGCTTCGGCCTCGGCAAAAAGAAGGAGACCGAGCAGCCGAAAGCCAGCCCCAACGCGGCCGCAAGCTATCAAGCGCTGAGCACGACGGCAGATTTTGCCGACCATCCTCTGCTGCCGACCGATTTTGACGGCGTTTTCTATACCGCCGACCCGAACGGCAATTTTGAATTTTATGAATACAAAAATGGCGCGTTTACAAAGATTGAAGCGAGTGGTACGGTAACCGCCACCGTTTCGCTCAGCAACCAGAACATCCCTGCAAAAATCACTTACCTCAAGCGTGACGGCAAGGTAGACGGCTACGGCCTATTCACCACGGCGATTTCAGATGCGCCGGTTGCGATCTACGATTATGTCTTCTTCCATGTGAAGACAATGCCGGAGAAATTCTCAGGGGATGCTCTTTTGCTGCTCGATACGAAAAAGGACGATTTCTACAAATCCGATAAGGTGTATGAGGAAGCCTATACGCTCAACCTCTCCACCGGCAAGACGAAGGTCTTTTTGCTGCAAAAAAGCCGCACGATCGGCGAAAACGGCGGCTCCCGCTCCGACTTTACGCTGCTGACGGACGCGCTGGTGGACAATGCCGGCAGCCGCCTGCTCTTCTTTACGGGCCGCTACTACGCGGAGGATTCCGAAAAGCGCGACGTGATGTTCCGCACGGGCAGCACGCAGACACACGGCTTTGCGAACGCGGATTACAACTATGCCCGCTCCACGGACAAGGGCATCGTCTTCCTACGCAAGACGGACAAAGGCTTTAACGTGATGCGTTTCAGCAATGAGAAGGAAGCCGTCCTCAAGGAATTCGAAGGGACGTTCGGCACGGATTACCTCCTGAGCGGCGATACGCTCATCGGGAAAAACGGCACGGTCTACAACCTTGCCACGCAGAAGGAACAGGCCTTCGACGCGCCCGGCCTGAAAGAGCTTGCCGCTGCGGCGGTCAGCCCGGATGGGAAGCGGCTGGTGCTTGCGGGCACGCCGGAGAATGGCACGGTCAACGAGCAGAGAATTGTGTACGTCGACCTGGAGGCGGGCAAGCAGAAAGCGTTCACCGGGGCGGATTTGTTTCGGCTCGAAACGCCAGAGCTTACTTTCATCGGCAACGATACGGTATTCCATAACCGGAAGAGCACACAGGAGGGCAAGGCGTGCCAGCTTTGTGCGATCGAATGGGCGAAGGTGTTTGCGGAATAAGAATCAGAGTGATATTGCAAAAGGCCGGGTGCGGATAGGCATCCGGCCTTTTATGTTACCAAACTTTTTTCTCCTATTGCAGGATTGCTTGCGCTCGTGCCGCGCGGGCACTTCCTTTTCCGTTCGGTCGGAAAAGGAAGCAAAAGGGGCCGTTACACACGGCACTGCGGCAGCTTTTTATAAATGAGTCACACCAACAACCCGTTCGGCGAACCTCCCCAAACTCGGCGATTCACATCGCCTCAAACACATGGAAAGGTTCGTTTTTGCCCTCCGGGCAAAAATCCCCTCACGTGCACGCAGTTAACGCGTGGAGCCTGCTGCCTTGGCCTACCGATCGGTTTTATTCCCTTTGTTCGTTACAGATTACATAAGGCTTCTCTAACACTGCGTAGCCTGAATGTACTTGCGCCGCAGAAACAAAAAGATAGGCCCAGTCAGCATGACCGCTTACCCAATGCGTATATGTGAGGGGATTTTTTGCATCGCAATGCAAAAAACAAGCGAGTTTTTGGGCGGCTCTCCGCCAGTGGTGTTACCACAGCCGATGTACAAAAATCCTTTATTTACAATTGTCTGGACAAAGAGAGACCCGCTTTTCGATAAAAATGTTCGAAAAGCGGACCTCATACCAAATACAGAGCGTTCCAAAAGCTTGCCGCCACCATTCACTTTTTCGTGATCTGAAACCGGTCCTCCAGTAGCAGCCAGTTTTGAGGGAAGGCCCATCCAAGCTTCCAGTAGCTGATGCCTCGCAGTTCAAGCTCCTTGAGTAAATCGAATTTCGCATTGATGGACCTTGCGTCTTCAAACCAGACAACATGCTGTTTTGACGAGGCGTCGCGGTAATAAAAGAAAGGTGCCTGCGCTGTATCGTCGTATTCTATTATGGCGTTGTTGCCCCTGGCTATGGAGATGGCGGTCTGTGGACTGATTGCGCGGGCGTAAGCGCCGCCCTGCACAAAAGGCAACGTCCAATCGTAGCCATAGAGATTTTGGCCCATCATGATTTTTTTCGCAGGTATTTCCGTTTTTGCATACTCCAGAACCTCGCGCACGGGCCCGATAGGCGATACAGCCATGGGGGGACCGGCGCTATAGCCCCACTCGTAGGTCATGATCACAACAAAATCCGCGACTTCTCCATGGGCTTTATAGTCGTGCGCGGTATACCATTTTCCAGTCTGGGAAGCGCTGGTCTTTGGGGCAAGAGCGGTGGACATCAGGAGATTTTCCGCATGCAGCCGCTCTGCCGCCTTTCTCAGGAAAGCGTTATAATTTTCCCGGTCCTCCGGCCGCAGAAACTCAAAATCAAAATGGATATCCTGAAAACCGTATTCTCCGGCGGTTTCGATGATATTGTCCAACAAAATATCCTGAATGGACACATTATTCAGAATTGCTTCGCCTACCGTATCGCTGAACCGTCCGTTTTCGAGATTTGTGACCGCCATCATCAGCACCGCCCCGCTGCTAGCCGAGGCGGTCTTAACAGGAGAAACATCAAAAGTGACGAGACTGCCGTCGGGCCTTGCCTCAAAACTAAAGGGGGCAATGTAAGTAAGCAAGGGTGAGTACTCCATTACAGAAGAAGTTACCACATTCGTGAACCGGCCGTTAATTGCTTCCGCATAGGCATTTGATTCCACAGGTGTTTTCGGCGCAGGTGGAATATACAGGCGAAATCCAATCTGAAGCGGCCTAGCGGGATGAATCGCGTTTATTTGGGCGAGCCTTGTATAGCTGATACCAAAACGTTTGCCGATCATGTAAAGGGAGTCTCCCGGCTGCACAAAGTAATACATACCCGTAATGGGAATCACCAGCGCCTGACCGATTACAAGCGTTCTGAGGGGATCAATTTGATTTGCCGACGCGATGTCAGCAACGGATATGCCATAAGTCCTTGCGATGCCATAAAGAGTCTGACCTGATTGTACAACATGAATTTGCATAAGCTCAGCACCTCCTAAAAGCATTCTATTCAAAAAGAGTAAAATTGTTTATTGAATCATGCTGCTCTCTTTCATGCTTTCTTTTTTGCGCAGGGCGGTGGTTTACCAGGGAGAGATGAAATGCCTTTAAGTATGTCTGTATATCTTCTAAACGGTTTTCATTCAGATGTATTTTGAACATGCCTTACATCTGCTTGTCCCTCATCCATCTCGACAATACCATCTTGACAGCGAGTATAACCCATTTTGCCTTTTCCTCACTGGTTTCCATGATGCCGCCCTTGCGGCGGATGTAGACGTAACAGATTCTCCCGAACAGTCTGGATTCTATGAAACGGAGCACCAAAGCTCTATTCTTTTGAAACATTGGATTTCAATGCATGTTAAGCAAAAGAGCAGAAGCGGTTTGATCCGTTTCTGCTCTGAATATATGGGGTTCTGCATTTATTTATGTACAAAAAAGAGACAAACACATACAAACTCCGGGTTTGCTTTACGTTTGTCTCTTATAGGTTGCGTTAACAAAATAGATACCCGGCGGCAAAGCGGGCCGACTAGGTAAAAAACGTAAAAACCCGCGGAGCACGACTTGCTCACCGCAGGAGTGGCGGAAGTGGTGAAAAAAGATACCCAATAAAAGCGCGGGCATTCAGGTGAATAAAAAGAAAACCTGCGGAGCGCGACTTGCTCACCGCAGGTGTGGTGGAGATGGCGGGAGTCGAACCCGCGTCCGAAAGCCCATCCGCACAACTTTCTACGAGCGTATCCGGTCTACTAGGATTCCCCTCGGCGCCCGCCGTCCGGCAGGCTGGCGCTTACGGTAGCCTCCAAGTCATGACAGAGGCGGAGGCAAGCCCCTGTTCACGTTCCCTGCTAATCGACGCCCAAACCTAAGCCGCAGGACTCAAAGGCAGGACGCAGGCTTAAGCAGCCTGTAACGAAACTTTATTGTTGTCGTTTATTTTTAAAAGGTTGCGGATTTTCAAGCGGTTCCGCGCCTCTGCTCGCTTATCGTGTTTCAAAGCCCCCGTCGAAATCCTTTCATCCCCCTATTTTTGATTGTTTTACCGCTGCCGCTCCTTGAGGGAGCGCTGGATGTCGCGCGCCGCGGCCTTGCGGGCCATATCCTCGCGCTTATCGTAATTTTTCTTGCCCTTGCAGAGCCCCACTTGAATCTTGACCCGCCCCTTTTTGAAATAGGCGGAGAGCGGAATCAGCGCATAGCCCTGCTGCTTTGTCAGGCCGTAAAGGCGGCTGATCTCCCGCTTGTGCATGAGAAGCCTGCGCACGCGCATTGGGTCGCGGTTGAAGATGTTCCCCTGCTCATAGGGGCTTACATGCATGCCGTTGACAAAAATCTCACCGTCCTTGACGGAGCACCAGGCATCCTTCAGGTTGACGCGCCCCTGCCGCACGGATTTGACCTCTGTGCCAAACAGCTCGATTCCGGCCTCCGAGCTCTCGATGATGAAATAGTCGTGAAAGGCCTTTTTGTTGGTTGCAATCGTCTGCAATTCACTTTTCTGCGTGTTTCCCACGGTCTTTCACTCCCTTCTGTCCGATCAAAAGCCGAAGCCGGAACTGCATTATATCATACGAAAAATTTTTGTCAAGCAAAAGGCGACGAACAATGTTTTCCAGCCCGTTTAAATAACCTGCCTGCCTTCCAGCGCGCGGGAGAGCGTCACCTCGTCCGCATATTCCAAATCCGCGCCCACTGGGACACCGTAGGCCAATCGGGTGACCTTAATGCCCATCGGCTTTAACAGCCGGGAGAGATACATGGCGGTCGCCTCCCCTTCCACGGTCGGGTTCGTCGCCATGATGACCTCGTCCACCTCTTCCTCCCCGCCGCCCAACCGGGCGAGCAGCTCCTTAATGGCGAGCTGGTCCGGGCCGATGCCGTTCATCGGGGAGATCGCCCCGTGCAGGACATGATAGGTGCCCTCGTATTCATGCGTGCGCTCGATGGCGAGCACGTCGCGTGGGTCCTCCACCACGCAGATTTTCGTCTTATCCCGCGCGGGATTGCCACACACGGAGCAGAGCTCCGTGTCCGTCAGGTTGCAGCAGATTTTGCAGCGGTGGATTTTTTCGTGCGCATCCGTAATCGCCTGCGCGAAGCCCTTCGCCTCCGCATCGGACAGGCCGAGCACATAGAAGGCCAGCCGCTGCGCACTCTTGCGCCCGATGCCCGGCATGCGCTCAAATTGCTCGATCAGCCGAGAGAGCGCGGCTACCTGATACCCTGCCATTGCTTAAAACAGGCCTCCCGGCATACCGGGGATATTGAGCCCGCCGGTGATCTTGCCCATCTCGCGCTCCGAAGTCTCGTCCGCCTTGCGCATCGCCTCGTTGATGGAGGCGATCAGCAGATCCTGCAGCATCTCGATATCCTCCGGGTCCACGATCTCCGGCTTCATATCGATCTTCACGATCTCGTGCTTGCCGTTTACAGTCACCTCGACGGCCCCGCCGCCCGCGCCCGCGGTATATTCGGCGTTTTCGCATTCCTCCTGGACGCGCGCCATCTCCTCCTGCATCTTCTGAATCTGCTTCATCATATTGCCGCTGTTGCCGGCGTTCGGAATTCTTGCTTTCATCTCAATACTCCTCCATCTGCTTTCCGGGGCGATGCCCGGACGAAATCTATGGGTTCTCTATCGGATTTCCGTCTCCACCTGAGCGTCGCTTAGGCGGCCCATCAGGTCATCGAGAGGGTCCGTTTTTTTCTTCGGCTTATTTTTCCCTACGCCACTGTAAAGCCCAAGGCGGTATTTGCGGCCTGTCACACGGAGCACCGCCTCCTTCACGGCGGAGGAATGGCTCCCCTGCCGGATGAAGCTGCCCAGCAGCGGGTTTTCCGACTGGATGAGCACAAACTCCCCGCGGAAGAACGCACTGGAGCCGGATAAAATCCCGGCGATCGGCTTATCGATCTCCGACAATACCGAGAGCACCTGCGGCCATTTCAGGAAGGCCTCATCTCCCTCCTGCCCGGCCTGCGGCTCCGGATCGTCCGGCCGTTCCGGCTCTGGTGCCGGGGGCGCGGGCATGGCAGGCGGCGGAGAAGGTTTGAGAGGTGGCTCCAACTCCATCTCCCGCCCGGATGGAAATGCGGGCGGCGGTGCGGATACCGCTTCCCGGGGTTCGGCAACCGGCTCCTCCCGAAGCGGCGGCCGCTCTGTTTTCGGCTCCGGTGCGGCAGCGCATCCGGTGCGGACCGCCTGCTCAAGCGCCTCGATGCGCCTGAGCAGCGCAGCACTATCCGTACAGAGCGCGGGCGTGGCAAGCTTGATGAGCGCCATCTCCATCTCAATGCGGCGGTTGACGCCGGACCGCATGCGCTCCAATGTGCCCTGTAACAAGTCGAGTGCAGAGAGGACTGCTTCCATCGAAAAGCCCTTGGCCTCCGCCTGAATTTGCTGAAGCTCGCTCTCCGTGCAGATGATGAGTTCCCCCGGCGCGGGCACTGTTTTGGCGATCATCAAATTGCGAAAATGGTCGATTAAATCCCCGCACAACCGCTCCATATCGCAGGAGCCCTGATGCAGCTCGTCGAGCAGGGCGAGCGCCTTGGCACTGTCCTGCGCGCGGATTGCGGCGGAGAGCTCATAGAGGTGGCCGCGCCCCGCGAGGCCCGCCGCCTCGCTGACGGTTTCCACCGTGACCTGCTTGGATCGTCCAGCGCACTGGTCGAGGATGGAGAGCGCATCGCGCAGCGCGCCGTCTGCAATGCGGGCGATGAGCAGCGCTGCATTGTGCTCTAGCGTCATCCCCTCCTGCCCGGCCACGTATTCGAGCCTCGCGGCGATATCCTCCGGCGGAATCCGCCGGAAATCGAACCGCTGGCAGCGAGAAAGGATCGTAGCCGGAAGCTTGTGCACCTCTGTGGTGGCGAGGATAAACAGCACATAGGATGGCGGCTCCTCCAGCGTTTTGAGCAGCGCGTTGAACGCGCCGATGGAGAGCATATGCACCTCGTCGATGATATACACGCGGTATTTCGCTGCGACGGGCGTGAAATTTGCTTCCTCGCGCAGATCGCGGATGTTGTCGACGCCGTTGTTGCTCGCCGCATCGATCTCGATCACATCTAAAATCGAGCCGCTGTCGATCCCCTTGCAGATCTCGCACTCGTTGCAGGGGTTCCCGTCCACAGGATGCAGGCAGTTGACCGCCTTGGCGAGAATCTTCGCGCAGGTGGTCTTTCCCGTGCCGCGCGAGCCGGTGAAGAGATAGGCGTGGGAGAGCCTGCCCTCCTGCAGCTCTCTGCGCAGCGTGTCCGTCACATGCGGCTGCCCGGCAACGTCGGAAAAAACTTGCGGGCGCCATTTCCGATAAAGCACCTGATACACGGCAACCACTCCTTTCCGATTTGCAGTGCCTTCCCTAAAAGAAAAGGCAAAGCGAACCGTTCACTTGGTCATGCAGCGGACAGGCAGACTGTGGCGCACAGTGCTGACTGCTTAATGCTGCTCGGTTCCCCGCCTGACATGGTTCACAGCGCCCCGTCGCACAGGACCCGCCCGCCACATGACCAAATAAATGCTTCGCTCTGCCAAAAGCTCATTCTTGGAGCTTTAAAGTATTATAATATATCTTTATCGGAAAGGCAAGAGGAAATTGACAACAAATGATAGGCCGAGATAACAGATGGGGAGTGTTGCGTTTTTATTTTGCAGCACTCCCCATTCTCTGATTGTAACCGGAGGCATCCTTAGGACGCCACCGTTGTGGATACCGCCTCAGTTGCGTCCTGCGCCTGCGCTGCCTTTTCCGCAAGCCAGCCGCTGAGCGCATTGTTGACGGAAACCAGAGCGCCCGCAATCGGGGAAAGCAGCTCCGGCAGGAACCACGCCGCCGCAATGGAGGTCAGCAGTGTGAGACCCCAGCGCTCCAGATAAGCGCCGGCAACCAGAATTGCAATGATTGGAAACAACAATATCTTCACCACGATATTTGCCCCGTTCCCTGCGCCGTAAAAGCTCTCCCACAGGGCGAGTGCATCCTCCACCAGCGAGAAGAGCGACGTCAACAGGGAAATCCCGAGCCACAGCATCAGCAGATAAAAGATATTGGTATACTGCTGCAGCTTGATGACATGCACACTGGCGGGAATGACAATCAGCAGCCCCAGGATCAGATTAAAAAGAAAAGGCAAAAAGCAGATCAAAAACCGCTTACCCCTGGTCGGCATAAACTCATGCTCCACGTGCCCGCACAGCTCGTTTGCCTGAAAGTAACGGGCATCCTCCACCGGGCATTTGAACCTGCGGCACAGGCAATGCTCCCACAGTGCATGCAGAAGCGTTCCTGGAAATGTTAGAGCCTTCACAATCACATAAAGGATTCTCATGCCACATCCCCCTCTCCGTTCAGGAAAATATCTTCAATCGTCAGCTTCCCAGCCTTATAGTCGAGCACCTTCTGGCCCATTTCAACGCCGTACGATTCGAGGGTGGACATCACTTCATTATAGCCATCCTGATCCCCGTTTGCCAGATAGCAGACTGCCAATGTGTAGCTCGTTGCATAGTTCAGTGACAAATCAAATGCAGACCGTGCGTTTTCCACCGCGCCTTTTTTATCGCCCTGCAACAGATAAACGATTGCCTTTTGGCGGTAAGGCTCCGAGCTGGTATCATCCAGCGCAATGCCCTTCTCCGCTGTGGAAAGCGCCTTATCATACTGCTTCTGGAGGCGGTAAACAGAGGCCTCCGTCGCATATGATCCCGCATCCTCCACGTTGCGCTCCCTCATTTGGTTGCAGAGCTCTATCACCTTGTCATGATCTTTTGCTTCCAGATACTCCGTTGCCATCGCGGGCAGGTAAATCCAGCCATAGCTTTCATTTTCCTTCTGGACACCTTCAAGGAACTGGATTCGTACAGAGCTCTCCTGCTCCGTCATTGCGGCAAGCATATATTTATAATATTCCAAGATCGCCTTGTCATAGCTTTTATCCTTGCTGTCCTTCAGTCCGTCTATTTTTTTGATCAGCTCATCGTAGGGAAGCTCATCATCCTTAATATCGGTATATCCGCTGAAAAGTTCCTCCACGGCAGAAATCGTATCCGTAATCGCGTTCAAATTCTGATAAAGCTCGTTGAGGTCCCGATTCCAGAACCGATCCAGCTCCGCCGTGGTGTAGTATTTCTTGATCAGGCTCTGCGCATTCTCCACATAACCCAAATCCAAATAGAGCTGCGCCTGCCCCTTCACCGTGCGTTTCGCCGCCGCAGCCGCCGTATTCTCACTCGCGTCATAATAGGCGTCGAGCGCAGAATTGAGTTTCTCCTGCCGGACGCACTTTTCCGCCTGCAGCACCCTTGCAAACGAGGGCACGCCCACAAAAAAGTCCATTGCGCCAAACAGCGCCACCAGCACGACGATAACGGCCAGCACGATCACCTTCCAGTCCGCCTTCCGTTCCCCCACGGGCAAAGACTCTGACGCCTGCCCTGCATCGGCCGCGCTTTCAGCCGGCGCCTGATCCTCCGGCGTATTCCCCTGCTCTTCCTCCTGTGACACTCTTTTGGAAGCCTCGTTCAGCTCCTCCTGAAATGCATCCCGGATCCGATTGAGCTCTTCATCCAGGCCGTCCCCAGAGAGGTTCTCGTTTTCACGGTCTTTCATGTCTCCCAAGGCAATGCCTCCTTCTTATGAAAACTGCAAAATGGCAATGGTGATATTTTATCATGAGAAAGCTTTTTTTTCAAACATTATCAGAATTGTTTACATTCTTATCACAATTGAAACAAAAAAGGCCTGCCGCTTCTTACGGCAAGCCTTTTCATAAAATTCTCGTTTAAATAATGCCTTGCGCCAGCATCGCATCCGCAACCTTCAGGAAGCCCGCGATATTTGCGCCGACCACAAAATTGTCCTTATGGCCGTATTCCTCCGCCGCAGCAGACATGTTGGTATAGATATTGACCATGATATTTTTCAGGTTTTGATCCACCTTATCGAACGACCAGCTCAGGCGCGCGCTGTTCTGGCTCATTTCAAGCGCAGAGGTAGCTACACCGCCCGCATTCGCCGCCTTGCCCGGCGCAAACAGGATACCGCTTTGCAGAAATACCTGAATCGCATCATGCGTGGAGGGCATGTTGGCACCCTCACCAACCGCAATACAGCCGTTTTTGATCAGCTCGCGCGCATCCTCGGCGTTGAGCTCGTTTTGCGTTGCACAGGGCAGCGCAATGTCGCATGGAACACCCCATACCTTTCCGTTCTCATAATATTTCGCATTGGGGCGCTGCGCGGCATATTCGCTGATCCTGCCGCGGCGAACCTCTTTGATCTCCTTAAGGAGCGCAAGGTCAATCCCGTCCGGATCGTAGACGCAGCCATTGGAATCGCTGGCTGTCACAACCTTTGCGCCGAGCTCCTGTGCCTTTTCAATGGCATAGATCGCCACGTTGCCGGAGCCGGAAACTGTGACAGTCTTGCCCTCGATATCATTGCCATGTGCGCGCAGCATTTCCTCCACGAGATAAACCAGGCCATAGCCGGTCGCCTCCGTACGCGCGAGCGAACCGCCGAAGCTCAGGCCCTTGCCTGTCAGGACGCCCTCATACTGGCCGGTGATCCGCTTATACTGGCCGAACATATAGCCGATCTCGCGCCCACCCACGCCGATATCGCCGGCGGGAACATCCGTATTCGGGCCGATGACGCGATAAAGGGACGTCATAAAGCTCTGGCAGAAGCGCATAACCTCCGTATTGCTCTTTCCCTTCGGATCAAAATCCGAGCCACCCTTTGCGCCGCCGATGGGCAGGCCCGTCAGGGAGTTCTTGAAAATCTGCTCAAAACCGAGAAATTTGATAATACTCATATTGACGGAAGGATGGAAGCGCAGGCCGCCCTTATACGGGCCGATCGCGCTGTTAAACTGGACGCGGTAGCCCCGGTTGACCTGAACCTTGTTATTATCGTCCATCCAGCAAACGCGGAAGACAGTCGCGCGTTCCGGCTCGACGATACGCTCAAGCAAAGATGTTTTTTCATAGTAAGGATTACTTTCCACAACCGGACGGATCGATTCAAGCACCTCCGTTACCGCCTGGCAAAATTCCGGCTGCGTATGGTTACGCTTGAGTACCTTTTCTAAAACATCATCTACGTACATGAAAATCATCCTTCCAAACTCAAAAATTTTGGAGCTCACGCGAAGGGCGGATGCATGCTTTTCCAGCGGTCTGCCGCGAAAACCGACAGCTCCTCCCTCCATAAAGAAGCCAGTACCCCCTACAGCTGGCATAAAGCCCTCTCTAGCTTGCAATTTATTTTACCCGATTTGCGTCTAAAATGCAAGAACTAATTTTAAATTATTCATATTTTGGGAATCTTTATCTAAAATTAAGAAAAAGGTGCCGATGAATTGAAGCTTGAAAAAGTGATACTTTCATCGCCTTCGCATCATTTTCACAAAAATAGAGAATATCGCACATTGTTTTTATGGCAATCTGCTCGAAGAACGATTGATGGATGGCCGTGCATCATAAAACCCCGTGATCCATCCTCTTCCTTATTCAATGCGCGTCTCCTCACAATTGTTCCTCCTCTGACCAAAAAAATACCGGAGAACAAGTCTCCGGTTCCGTCATCCATATATCTGCATTTAAGCTGCTTTTTGCGCCTTGCGCTGTGCCCACCAGCGCTTGATAACCGGCTCCAGCTTCTGCACCAGCACAATGCCTACCCAACCGTAAAACAGACCGGCGATTGCACCGGCGATCACATCCGTAGGATAATGCACATGCACATAAATGCGGGAAAAGCCGATCAGAAAGGCCAGAATCAATGCGGGAATCCCAATTTTCTTATCCGTTTTCAGCATGGGCAGCGCCGCTGCGAATGAAGATGAAGTGTGCCCGGAGGGGAATGAAAAGCTCGACGGCTTGCGAACGATATTCGGGAAGGGGAAATCCTTCCAGATGGCAAACGCCGTGGGATCCGCCGGGTCGAAGCGGTTGAAGGGCCGCGGCCGGGCGATCAGGTTCTTTAAAATCCCATCATTGATTATCAGCATTAAAATCAATGCCGCGCCCATCATCAGGCCGCATTTGCGGTATTTTTTCGTACAGAGCAGGATCACCGCAAAAATGATCCAGATCATGCCGCCCTCGCCGAGCAGTGTGATATATTTCATGATCACATCAAGCACGGGGTTCCATAGCGCATCCCGCACCCAGGCAAACACGGACCAATCAAAATTGTAAATCGCTTCTATCGGAATCCCTCCCTTTCAAAAGTGGGGTTGCTAATGGAAAAAGCCCGCAAAATAGTCCACATCCGCGCCGAAAAACTGAAACACTTCCTTCACGATCGTAACAGGGTTTCCCTGGCTCGTTTTGATCAGATACAGTACTGCGCTGACGACTTCACCAAGAACCGTCTTCACCATGTTCCTCACATTGTCGGAATCCAGCTCACCAACTGTGAAGAGCCGGTAGCGCAGCCTCGTGATCGGGTTGTCGCCCAGCAGCCCTGCGAAGGTCAGCAGATGCGTCTGATAGGTTGAAAGATCGCTCTCGTTGAGCTTGATAACCCGCACGCCGCGCTCCATACCGGAGCCGTATTCATTGAAGCCCGCACCAGGTGTAAATCCAAGATCAATCCCCTCAAGCGTACCAATATAGGAATTCGTATGGTTATGGCCGCAGAAGGCGGCGATCACATCGCCCTGCTCGACCATCGCATCAAAGAAGCCGCTGTTATAATACGGGCCCGCCACGCCCTCATTGTTTTCGCCCGTGTGGATCAGTCCCTCGTCCGCAACGGTGCGCAGCTCAGGCAGCGGAATATGCTGGAATTCCATCGAGGGAACCGGCCGGCCGCCGTTTGCAGCCTTCAGCGCATTGCTTGTACGTACATACCAGTCGATCTGATCCTGCTTGATATAATCGTATGTTCCTCCGCCGCCGCCGTGCGAATCGAGCAGATAGAGGTTGAACGCCGTCCGCTGCCCGTCGCTGCTGAGGATCGGCAGGTTGTAATTGCCGCAGCCGGAGATTTCCGGCTCATCGTCGCGCATCAGGCACAGGCTGTGGCGCTGGTACATCTTAAGCTGATCTTCCTTGCTGACTTCGATTGCGTCGTCATGGTTGCCGTAAACCACTGCAAACGGGATGCCCCGGCGCTCCACAGGCCGCACGATCGCATCGATCGCCTGCTGGACCTTGCGCTCCAGGTTGCCGCCGTCAAAATCAGAATCATAATTTTTCAGCTGATCTCCAGTGAAGATGACGAGATCGGGCTGAGATTCATCCATCGCCTTTTCGATGAGCGTCATCACATTGGGGGAAGGATACTGCGTATCCTGCGTATCGGATATCTGCAGGATTGTAAAGGAGCCGTCCTCATTGAACTGCAGGGGATCAGGCTTCTGCCCAAACACAGCACCTGCCGGCGCCATCAGCGCTGCCAAGAGCGACAAAACCAGCAGAAGGGAAACGGTCGTCTTTTTCATGTAGCTCATTTGGTATTGCATCTCCTTTTCTTGCCTGATTTTTATATCATTGATTTTCTCTGCCTCGATCCCTTTTCTTATGTTATGCCTGCGTATCAACCTCCACCGGCTTTTCCTCTTCCCGCTTCTCTGTCTTTTCACGGCGTTCGGCAAGCTCCTTGAGGATCTTCTGTTGTTTCTCCCCGACCAGATCGTAGAAGAATAGCGGAATGATCCCTAAAATCCCCAGCAATCCCGGTATAATGGTATACATCGCAAAAATCCCGCGCTGCGTATGCATGCTCTGCGGTACAACCGCATTGGTCGAAGATGTTACATAACCAATCGCCTTCAAAAGCCCCGTACCCATGGATTTCGACATTGCGCCTGTAAACTTGCTGATAAAAGTCAAAATAGAGAAGCTCATTCCTTCAGAGCGTTTTCCGGTTTTCCATTCCATATAGTCAACGGTCTCACTGATCATCTCTGTAGGAATGACCATGCGCACACCATTAAACAGGGCGTTCAGCGCACCCTGCGCCATCAGAAGCGGCACCATAACGGACATATTTTTCATATTACCATATCCCAGCACAAAGGTAATGGCTGGCAACACACCGCATATGACAGACATCCAAATCGATATCTGCTTATTATTAAAGCGCTTTTTCAGCGGGCCGATCATCAGGTATGCGATAAAGCCAATCACCGTACCTGGAATACCGATGATAATATTGATAGAAGCGGAGCCCAATACATCAATAAAATAATAATTTTGAAAAATACCATTAATACCGCCCAAAGCGCCGAGAATGTTAGACAGGATCAGGAGCATCAGGGGCTTGTTCTGGAACAGGTACTTGAAAGAATCCAATAGGCTCGGCTCCTCCAGAGACTGCGCAACGCGCTCACGCGTGCAAATACCCGCTAGGCTGAATAGCCCCATGCCGACAAAGGAAACGACGATACCAATAACAAAGAAAATCTTTTGAAGGGAGATTCCCACGGCACCCGCGTTGACCAAATCGATCAGCACCGGCAGCACGATGCCGGGCAGGCCGCCGAGGATAGAAGCGGAAAAACGTGCACTGGAGATCGCGCGGGTGCGGTCCGCCGGATTGGGCGAAATCGCAGCCGACATGCCCCAGAACGGCACATCACAGATCGTATAGAGGAACTCCCATATGAAATAAGTAATCACCATATAGGCGACCTTCGCGCCCATAGAAGCCCCCGCCATCAGCACAGGCCCTGCAAACAGAAGCATCGTCACGACCGCCAGCGGAATCGGGATCACGAGCAGATACGGCCGCAGCTTGCCGAAGCGGGTGCGCGTCTTATCGACGATCGAGCCCATGATCGGGTCGTTGACCGCATCCCAGATGCCCTCGATAAAAAGCATGGTGGCAACAATCGCCGGATCAATACCGAAAACGTTTACAAAAAAGTACGTAAGATACGACGCCATGAACGTATAGCTCATATTCTGCCCGCCGCATGCGATCCCGTAGGCAAGGTTTTCCCTCACCCCGACATATCGCCTGTTCACAAGACTGCTTGCACTCATTGACATAACCATCCTTTCCATGAGAGGCAGAAAGCTTTGGGCGTTTCGGTGAAGCCGAATTTCGGCCTGCCCTCCTGGCCGAAAAGCGCAAAACTTTACCCTCCATCCTGCCGCCATGGGCAGCGTCAATCGCTAAAGATGCACGGTTTATAAAACAAATGCCGACCTTTCCCGATGAGCGTCGCTCTTTTGCCGGATTTTTTCAAATTTTTGAAATAGTCTCTAAAAATTGAAGAACCCGCCCACATTTATATATCCAAATTTATCACAAATCAGAGCAAAAAGCAATTATAATTTCAGAAGCTTTTCCTTAAATTCAGGATAAGTCTACTAAAATAAAAAAGCGGGCGTCGCAAGGACATGTCCGCTTTGCAAGTTTTGCATTGTTGCTGTTATCTCTCGTATTTCTGCCCCATATAAAAACCGCGGTTGGTATAGTTGACCTTTTTCTCCGTAGCCGCAGCCCGCATCAGCAGGATGCTCGGCAGCAAAACCGTCAGCCCGTCTACAAACAGGATGACCTCCTGCACAACCCCGCCTGCGCCCGAGCGCACCGCTGAAACGATCTGGGCAGCATGAACTACAAGATAAAGGACAGCCAGCGCCGTCGTCACGACCGAAATCCGGAAATATTTCGCCGCCCGCAGCACATCGGAGGACCGCAGGGCTACTGTGACCAGCAGGGCAAATGTTAAAATTGATAAGATCTGCGGCGCCAGCTCCAGAATAGGGATCGCTGCATCGCCCACCCTCTGTGCGGACAAATAATGTATCACGCTGATGAAAATTGCGCGGATATACAGCACGATCTCCAGCGACAGGCTGCATACCCAAAGCCGCGCCGGCGTACGCGTATAAGGCGCATTTCGCGTATGCCCAAACGCATATAAGATTGCGAAAATCAGGAAGAGCTTAATTGCAATCTTGACAGCGTATTCCACATAGCTGAGCACCTGAAAGGCCTGCCCGCTCAGGATCACGCCCGCATATGGATCGGCCGCGCCGGGCACACGCAGCAGGCAGTAAAGATAATAAAGGCCTCCCGCCAAGGCGGCAATGATAACCGCAGTCCCGGCAGGCCGGTTGGAGAGCGCTGTATTGACGATCGTCCTGCGTTGATTCATAACTAACGTCCTCATCTCATCATTTTTTGATGGTTTGATTATAGTCTATTTCGATAGAATATTCAAGCTTTCTGCCATTTTCATCGTAAATCTATATAAGAAAGCAGGAAGCAGATAAATAAATGGAAGTCCCGCCCAATATCGGGTAAGAAAAAGGCTTGCATGAAGCACTGCGGCAGGGTATAGTTAATATAATATCTCCCAAAGAAAGGGCGGCGCGCCTGCTGTGCCGCATGGAAACATCATGGAGCTTGATCGGAAAACGATTAAAAAAATTCTATTGATCGTCACCTTCGGTATCGTCCTGTTTCTGGGGCTGCAAAACATTTCGGCTGTGGCCGGCGTTTGCGGGGCTGCGCTGAATCTCCTGATGCCGCTGATCATCGGCTTTTGCGTCGCCTTTATCCTCAATGTTTTGCTCAAGGTGGTGGAGGAGCGGTTTTTCGCCCCACTCAACCGGAAAAGCAGCCCACTTTGGAGCCGGATCCGGCGGCCAATCTGCATCATCCTCACATTGGGGATTATCGTCGGTATTTTATTCATTCTTATTTTTATGATCGTCCCGGAGCTGAAGCGGGCCTTCGGCCTCCTGATCGACAATATGCCTCGGTATGCTGAGCAGGTCAAAGTCTGGATCGCCCAGGCGGCAGCCTTTCTGAAGGTGGACGCCTCTACGCTCACGAATCTCGAAATCGATTGGGAAAAGCTCAGCGCAACTGTGCTCGACTATCTTAAGCGCGATTCCGGAAAGCTTGTCAATACGACGGTCGGCATCACTACTTCTATTTTCAGCGCCATCTTCAACTTTATTCTCGGCGTGGTGTTCTCCGTTTATATCCTGATGCAGAAGGAAAAGCTTGGCAGTCAAGGCACCCGTATCCTCTATGCCTTTCTGCCGCAGAGATGGGCCGAAAAAATCCTGCACATCTGTGTGTTGTCCAATAAAATGTTTTCCCGTTTTGTGACTGGCCAGTGCATGGAATCCGTCATCATAGGCATCCTCTGCTTTATTGGTATGGTCATCTTCCGCATGCCATATGCACCGATGATCTCCGTCCTGGTGGGCTTTACCGCGCTGATCCCCATCTTTGGTGCGTTCATCGGGACGGCAATCGGCGCCTTCCTGATCCTGATGGATTCTCCCATGCAGGCGGTCTGGTTTGTGATCTTCATTATCGTCTTACAGCAGGTGGAGGGCGACCTAATCTATCCGCGCGTCGTGGGCAGCTCCGTCGGGCTTCCGAGCCTATGGGTGCTCCTCGCCGTGACGATCGGCGGCAGCGTCTGGGGCATCATGGGCATGCTCGTGAGTGTGCCGATCTGCTCTGTGCTCTATTGCCTGATGCGCGATATCGTGGGCACGCGGCTCAAGGAGCGTGGGCTTGCGGACATTGCGTCCCTGAAGGAGGCGCCGCCCGCCCCACCGCCGCCGAAACCGGAGCGAGAAAGAAAAGCGAAACGCATCTGGAAGAAAAAATAAGCAGGAATTGAAACACCCCCACCTGCAACAATAAAAGCAACGGGCCCCCGCTACTTATTATGCGGAGGTCTCAGCGTGTCAAATGTTTCGTCAAAATACACAAGAACAATATAGTAAAATTTCTCCGTTACGCTTACCTTTTTTGATTGCCTTGACAAGGAAAGAAGAAATCGGAATGCGCTCAGGCCGCGCGGGCCCACGCCTTTTCCCTAGTTGGAAAAGGTGCAAAAGAACAGTTATCGCACGGCACTTCGGCAGCCTTTTATCTGTCAGCCACGTTAGAACCCGTTCGGCGAACCTTCCCAAACTCAGCCGCTCACGCGGCTTCAGACACATG
>ERZ781272.642-NODE-642-length-19674-cov-4.675009_pt1 | contig 19674 bp, 15 predicted proteins | sample MGYA00375850_ERZ781272 | MGnify/ENA primary metagenome ERZ781272 (study PRJEB29790, sample SAMN06051246) | human gut metagenome | host: Homo sapiens | place: USA: Cincinnati, Ohio | collected 2013-06-21 | study: EMG produced TPA metagenomics assembly of the Gut...
CGGGGTGAAAGGGCCCCCGCCCCCGCCGCTGAGAAGCGGTTTTACAAACACGCTCACCATCCGCAGGGAAATCCCGGTCAGCCGTTTGAGACTGATCATACTTGCCAGCACGATGAAGGTGTAGCACAAAATTGTCCCCACCGGCGCTCCCTGAATATTGACTCCCGGTACCGCCACAAGGAAGAAGTTGACCCCCAGCTTGAGCGCCGCGCCGACCAGCATGAATTTCACCGGCAAATCCGCGTGTCCGACCGCCTGCAAGACGCTGTAGACCGGGGAGGCAATTGCCACGAAGATGACCGCGATACCCATGGTGCGCAGCAGGGGAGCCGCCACGAGCACTTCCTGCGGGCGGGTGCCGAACAGCAGGCTTAAAATCGGCTCGGAAAGCGTGGTCAGCCCAAGGCCTGCGGGCAAGGCGACCAAAGCGGTGATGCGCAGGACGGATTCAATATTTTTCTGCGTCTCTTTTTTGTTGCGGCGCGTCCAGGCCGTCGTCACGGCGGGAAGGGCGCTGATGCCAAACGTCACGGTGATGGAGGGGACGAGATTGAAAATTGTCACCGCAAGGCCCTGATAGCAACCCCAGAGATAGTTTGGCAGCCCGGACAAGTCCACACCGGAGGGGATCATCCCCTCATACATGGAAAGCACGGTTTTGGGGGCGGCGGCAATCGCCGCTCCCAGCCGGTTCATGACGGAAAACAGATCAATGACCGAGGTGAGGTTCGTCACCAGCGACCCGAGGCAGACAGGTACCGCGATGGCAATCAGTTCCCTGAGCAAGACTCGTCTCCCCTGCGGGGGAGGCGCCAGACGAAGTTCTTCTTTACTGATACCGTCCCCGCCAATTTTATGGCGCAAAATGAGAAACAGCATGCCAATGCAGGTCGAGAGCATCACGCCGGCCACAGCCGCCGCAGCCGCTAGCTGTAGGATGATGAGGTTTGCCTCCTGCTCGTTTTGCGCGTACATCCCAAAGACCATCCCGGTACGGCGGTAGCTGTCTTTGCCATAGAGCATGGCGGCATAGCTCAACCCCAGCCCGAGCACAAGCTTGACAGAGGCCTCCAGTACCTGGGACGCGCCAGTGGGATACATGTTTCGAAGCCCCTCGTAATAGCCGCGGTAGGCGGCCATCACGCAGCTGAAAAAGAGGGCGGGGGAGATTGCGATAACTGACCACAGCGCGCCGGGATTGCCCGACATGCGTACAAACAGCCCGCTTCCAAGCAGCATTATCGCAAGTCCGGCCAGGCCCGCCACCGTCAAAAACAGCTTGGACAGGGAAAAGATGCGCCGTACATCCCGGTAGCGTCCGGCAGCGGCGTTTTGCGCCACTACCTTGGAAACTGCGACGGGCAGGCCCGCCACCGCCAGGGCCACAATCGGGTTATACAGCCCGTACGCGGTCGTAAAATACCCCATCCCCTCCCCGCCGATGAGGATGGTCAGGGGGATTTTGAACACCGCGCCAATGATTTTAACAATCATGGTCGCCGCCGCCAAAATCAGGGCGCCGTGCAAAAAGCTCTGTTTTCCATTTTTCGTTCGTGGCATGCACTTCCACCGCCTTTTCACACCGGGGATACCCTGGTGCAGAGAATCTCCCCACCTGTACAACGCGTCTCTTTTCTATCATCAAAATGGGGTGTCAGCACTATTTTTATTCGCTCAGGCGGACAAATTATGCGTTTTTGTCAGAGCTCCGCCACGATCCGGGCAAACCGCTCCTGACACTGGGCCATCGCGCGCTGCAAATCGAGCGTGAGAAACTCCCCGTCCCGGTACAAGACTCTGCCGTCCACCATGGTCAGCACGACGTCGCGGGAGTTTGCCGCATAGACAAGGGCGTTCGCCGTGTCAAGGCGCGGGACAAAGGCGGGCGTATCCATATCCACAACCACCAAATCTGCGCGGTTTCCCTCCGTTAGGCTCCCACAGTCCTCCCTTTGCTGGGCGCATGCGCCCGCAGCAGTCGCCATGCGCAGGATCTGCACGGCGTCCCCCAAAGCGGGGTCGCCGGTGCTTCCCTTCATTAGCAGGGAGGCGTCCTGCATCTCCTCGAGCAAATCGAGGTTGTTGTTGCTGCAGACTCCATCCGTGCCGATTCCCACCGCAATCCCCCGGCGCAGGTACTCTGCAATCGGGGCGATGCCGCTTGCGAGCTTCAAATTGCTCTGCGGGCAGTGGGCGATGGTAGCGCCCCGCTCCGCAAACAGCCGGATATCCTCCTCTTCGAGCCAGACACAGTGCGCCGCCGTCACCGGAACGTCGAACACGCCCAAAGACGCAAGATACCGAGCGGGCGTCAGCCCGTTATGGCGCGCCCTGCACGCCTCATGCTCCTCCCGCGTTTCAGAGAGATGCACCTGATACCCCAGACCATATTCTTTCGCAAGCTGAGCCTGCGTACGCGCCTCCTCGGCCGTCGTCGTATACTCGCTGTGCAGGTACGCGTCGCAACGGATTCTCCCTTCGGCTGTCCCGTGATGGGTGAGAATCCGCCGGCCGTCCCCGGGTGCGGCGAGGTTGAGCTTGATCCCGGAATCCACAGCTGCCTTTGCGACCCCATCCGGGAAGAAATACATGTCGCTTGCCGACACCGTGCCGCAGCGAAGCATCTCCGCAAAGGCGAGCAGAGCGCCCCAGTAGGCGTCCTCATCCGTCATGCGGGCTTCAAAGGGAAAGATGCGCTCATGAAGCCACCGCTGCAGGGGAAGCCCCTCCCCATAGCCGCGCAACAGCGTCATCGGCGCGTGGGTGTGCAGGTTATAAAGCCCGCTCATCAGCAGTTTCTTTCTACCGGAATAGACTTCCCCCGCATAGCCCTGCGGCGGAGTATCCGAGATACTTTTGATAAATGCACCGTCCGTCAGGACATACCGGTGCTCTTTCGTTTGAAATTCCTCATCGAGGATGGTGATATCGGAAAACAGCATGGATGACTTCCTCCTTTTTTGCGGCAGGCTTCTATTCCCCAAGCTTTTCAAGGATTCTCGTGAGCAGCTCGCAGGCGATCGTGGAGACCTGCTCCGCCGTCCGCACCACCTCGCCGTCGCTGAGCTCTCCCGTGTCGAGTCCTGCCGCAAGGTTTGTCACGCAGGAGAGCCCGAGCAGGTTCATCCGGCACTGGCGGGCGGCGGCACGCGGGTGGGGGGGGCGCTGCGCCCGGCACTGGGGGGGGGCGATAGCCTCAAACACGGTGGACATACCGACCAAGTCTGCACCGAGAGTTTTCAGCGCGCGGATTTCTGCCGGCGTCTCATACTGAGGGCCCGCCATAAAAGCATAGACACCCTCTTTCAGAGGATAACCCATCTGGGCGGCGCATTCTCCTGCGAGCGCGCGCAGGCGGGCGGTATAGGTGTCCGTCATATCGAAAAATCGTTCTCCGAACGCAGGGTGATAAATTCCCACGGCGGGGCTTTCGGCACATAGCTTGATATGGTCGTTTATCACAACGAGGTCTCCAACCTTCAAATGTTCCCCGATTCCTCCAGCGGCATTCGTGAGAATCAAATTCTCCACACCCAGCAGATGCAGTACGCGCACATAGAAGGCCGCCTGCTCCGGGGAATACCCCTCATAATAGTGGAACCTGCCCGACAGGAGCAATACCTCCCGTCCAGCGGCCTGCTTGAACAGCAGCTTGCCCGCGTGGGCGGGATTCGTGGACACCGGGAAATGCGGAATATCCCCATAGGGAACCTCCGTACAGGCCGCCTGCTCGCTGTCCTGCAAGTGCTCCGCCAGCGTGTGAAATCCGCTTCCCAGCACGACCGCAGTTCTTCCCACCATGCCCATTCTCTCACGGAGATACTCCGCGCTCTCCTGATACATCCGGTACTCCATCCGTCTCAAATCCTTTCCCTCCGCATGGCCGTACCCCTGCGGAGCTACAATTATTCAAAAAAAACAGGGGCAAAACATCTCTGTTTTACCCCTGTGCCAAACTGAGTTTGCTTATTCTTCGTCCGTGCCCTGTGTTTCTTTGCTTTCAGGGGTATCGGAATCCGTGACTTCCACCGCTTCGTCGACTGCCTCCGCGGCTTCCTTGCGTTCCGCTTCTTCGTAAAACTCTTTGGAACCGACATCCAGTTTGACGCCGCACTTTGCACAGTAAACCGCGTCGTCCGGGTTGGTGTACAGGCAGTTGGGGCAGGTGACCGTGCGTTTGACCTCGTTAATCTGCGCGTTGATTTTCCCAATCTTGGCAACCAGCGCATCAATTTCGGAAATGCACTCCTGAATGGAGTCCTCATGGCTGACGCCGCTCTTTGACGCGTCGTAGACGAGGTTGCCAATTTCGTTGTATTTTTTGTCGATTTGCGCGTTTATCTTAATGCTCTCCATCTTGAGCTTGGAAAGCTCGACGGTTTCTCCCGCTTTTTTCGCCGTAATATCGGCGACGCTTTTGGCTGTATTCAAAATATCATCTACCACTGACATATCTGACGCCTCTCTTTCCACGGCTCAAAGGCCGTATCGTTGTTTTTATTATATCCGGTTGCCGCCCGTATTTCAACCATCTTAAGGAAAACCTTACACTCCAATGAATTCCCTGAGCAGGGAGTGTTCCGGAATCAGCTCGGCGTCGATATCCTCGATGAGCTCGAGCGCTGCGCACAGGTTTTGCAGCTTTTGCCGGTGAACCCCATCCAGCTCCTGTTCGCACAGTGGCAGCAGATAATGGTGGAATACGCAGGGCTCATACAGGTGCAGCGTGTCAATCTGCGCATCCGCAAGGGTACGGTAGGGCTTGATATACTGTTCCTCCCCTTCGCACACCTGGTCCCACATATCAAAGGTGGCCTGAACCGGGCTTGCCCGGAACTTGAGGTCGCGCACCATGCGCCGCATCAGGCGGATATCCTTTCTGGAGAGGAGCACCCGTCCATCCATCACATAGTTTGTTTGCACGCTCGCGTAAACGCGGAAGAAACTGCCCGCGTCGCCAGGCGGCATCAAGATCGGGTTGAGTGCGTGGATGCCCTCCACAATCAGGATATCGCTGTCCGAGAGCACAACGCGGCGGCGTTCCTCTTTTCTGCTCACCGTTTCAAAGTCAAAGATGGGGAAATCCGCCTGCCGATCGGCGATCAGGCGGTGAAAGCAGTCGTGCAGGCAGTCGATATCGAGCGCGTACACGCTCTCATAGTCAATGGAGCCGTCCTCCCGCCGCGGATAAAATTCCCGGTTTTTATAAAAGTCGTCGAGGGACACGACATGCGCGCCGATCCCATGGCCCAACAGCTGCTCGCGCAGCTTGTAAGCGGTCGTCGTCTTGCCCGAAGCCGAAGGCCCGGCGAGTAGGACGACCGAGCAGCGGCCCATCTTTTTTTGCAGCAGGGAGGCGATACGGGAAACGCCGAAGCGGTAGTTTTCCTCGCTCAGGCACACGACCTCTTGAGGGTTTCTTCGTATCCTGCGGTTGAGGGAGCCCACATTGACGGACAAGTCCCCGTGAAATTTCCTATTACAGGTATTGTTCATAAAAGCGGATCACCTGCTCTTTTCTCTGCAAAATCTCATCGAAACGTTTGTTATAATCCAGTGGGAATTTGAAATCAAAAATCCGCTCAATATAACCGTTATCCTGGTTTTTCATCTTGGTCACGCCGCCTGCGCCCGCCGCGAGTATTGTATGCGTTTCATCCATGATATATACGTTGTACAGCCCGTCGGTATCGCCCTTGGCGTAGCCGACATTTTCCAGATTATCGAGCATATTTTTCTGCCGGTAGAGATAGTAAGGGTGGTAGCCGTTTGCAAGCAGAGTATCCTGCGCGTAATCCACCATCCGCGGCACCGCGTCCTCATTTTCTGCAACCGCCGCGTAACCCCCCGTCTGCGAGAGGGTGGCGGCGCGCTTGACGGACAGGGTATGCACCGTCACATTTTCCGGGGAAATTTCCATCAGCGAGTCGAGCGTGCGTTTGAATCCCGCGAGGGTATCGCCCATCAGTCCGGCGATGACGTCGGTGTTGATGTTGGTAAAACCAAGCCTCCTTGCCAACTCAAACGCCTCAAAAAACTGCTTTGCCGTGTGTTTTCTCCCGATTGTCTCAAGTACGTTGTCCTCGAGCGTCTGAGGGTTGATGCTGATGCGGGAAATGCCATGCGCGCGCAAAACGCGCAGCTTGTCTTCATCAATGGTGTCCGGCCGCCCGGCCTCGACGGTATACTCCTGACACACGCCCAGGTCAAAGGAATCCTCTACGGTGCAAAGCACCTCGTCAAGCAGGGCGGGGGAGAGGGTCGTCGGCGTTCCACCCCCGAAATAAACGGTATCGAGACGAAGGCCGAGTTCCTTCACGATTTCCCCGGTGCGTGTTAGCTCCTGACACAGCAGATGGGTATATTCCGGCATGAGCCCCGCCTGCTTGCCGACTGCCTGGGAGACAAATGAGCAGTAATGACACCGCGTGGGGCAAAACGGAATCGAGACATACAGGCTGAACGAATCCCGGCTGACCCGGCGCAGAATCGGCGTCTCGTGGTCGCAGGTGTCGAGACAGAGGTGCGCCTTTTTCTCACTGACAAAGTAGCGCTCCTGCATGGCCTGCAAAATGGAGGAATCGTCCATACCCTCCTCGCGCATGGCCCGCACGAGCTTGACCGGACGCACGCCGGTGAGCATGCCCCACGACATCGTTTTCCCGGTCAGGGCGCATAGTTCCTGATAGAGTAGGGCGCACAGCGCGTGCTCGCACTCCTTTTTGCGCATCCCTGCGGGAAGGGCCTGTCCTGCGTGCCGTTCGACTCCGCCGATATGGAGGAGGACGGAGACGGTCTGCTCACCGTCCTCCCCATGGATAAGCCGGGTTAGGATATAGTTTGGTTCCTGCGTTTTTGCCCCCTCCACTACCTTGGCCTTGTCGGTGGGGAAAAACATATTACAGAGATTTTCCGTTTCATAGCGGAAGGAATGGCCGTCAATCAAAAGAATCATAGTATTCTCCCAGATAAGGATTTGCCTGCCGCTCATGCCCGAGCGTGGTCGCGGGGCCGTGCCCTGGGTAGACGGTAAAGTCGCCCGGCTGCGCGGCCAGTTTTTGCAGGGACTTTTTGATAGTCGGGAAATCCCCGCCCGCAAGGTCGGTGCGCCCGATGCTCCCGGCAAAGAGCGTATCCCCGGTGAACATCTTTCCGTCCAGGATATAGGTGACTGAGCCCGCGGTATGGCCCGGTGTGTCGAGTACCCGAACGGAAATTCCCGCAATGTCGATCACATCGCCCTCCTTCACCAGGACATCGGGGACGACCTCGTCGTCGTTGTAGCCGGGGACTTTCAGGCCGGAATTCGTCAGCGGGGCCACCAGCATCGGCGCGTCATGCTCCCCGATGAATACCTTTGCCCCGGCCTGCTGTTTTATCGTATTAACCGCGCACACATGGTCGAAATGTCCATGGGTGAGCAAGATATACTCGATGTTCAGCCCGTGCTCCTGGGCCAGTGCAAGGATTTTCCCTGCCTCGGCGCCGGGGTCGATGGCCGCCGCGGCGTGGTTTTCCCCTTCGAGCAGATAGCAGTTCGTCGAGATAAGCCCCACTGGGAGCGTATATACCTTCATCTGGTTTCCTCCTTTATTCCTGTTCCAATTCGGGTGGTACCCGCGACCCGAAATCCCGTTCGAGCGCGTAGGCAAGCCGGAAAAGCTTCGCCTCCTCAAAGGGCTTTGCAAACAAAAACAGCCCCCGCGGCGCGCCGTCCGCCCGCAGCCTTGCGGCAACCTCTGCATCCTCAGCCGCAAAGGAATTCGCCAGAGCAAGCGATCCCGCGGAAGTGTGCGTCTTAGCCGCGGGATTGACGTTGTCCTTTATCAGGATGGGGATGCCTAAGTATACAAACCGGAAGACGGGGGCGCCTTGTCCCCCACTTCCGGTTTTTTCTTATTTCGGCCTAATTTCATCAGTGTCAAGGAAAATCGTCACCGGCCCGTCGTTTGTAATGCTCACTTGCATGTCCGCGCCGAACTCCCCGGTCTGTACGTTTTTGATACCAAGGGTGCGCACTTCCTCTACAAAGCGCTCATACAGGCCGTTTGCCTGCTCGGGGCGCGCGGCCCGAACGTAGGACGGACGGCGCCCCTTTTTACAGTCCGCGTACAGGGTGAAGTTGGATATCACCATCGCTTCACCGTTCGTATCGAACAGGGAGAGATTCATCTTGTCCTGTTCGTCCGAAAAAATGCGTAGCTCACAACATTTTCTGGCAAGCCAGGCTGCCTGCTCCTCTGTATCCTCCTGGGTTACGCCAAGTAAAATCAAAAGCCCGGCTCCTGTATTCCTGGTAATCTTTCCGTCAATGACAACGGATGCACACGAGACCCGCTGCAAAATCGCTCTCATACCCTGTTCTCCTATTTTCCGCTGCGGTGCACCTGGATAACGCCTTTGATGGCCTCAATCCGCTTGATGACCATATTGAGCTGGTCAAGCCCGGTGACCGTGACGGTAATCATCATCTGGACGTTGCCGTCCTTTAATTTTCTTGCGTTAAGCTCATGGATAGGGACGCGCATATTGGCGAGCTGGACGCTTACATCTGCAAGCAGGGTGCCATGGTCCTCAGAGATGACCTCGAAAGTCGCCTTAAACGACTCCCCGACATAGGAGGCCCACTGCACCTGTACTAGGCGCTTGCAGTTCTCGTCGTCTTTCATCGCACTGATGATATTCGGGCAATCCTGCTTGTGTACGGATACCCCATAACCTCGAGTGACGAAACCGATGATAGGGTCTCCGGGGACCGGATTGCAGCAGCGCGCAAATTTCACTAGACAGTCGTCGTAGCCCTCGACAATCACGCCGCTCGACGCCCCGCGCTTGATGGCTCGATTGGGAAGCGCCTCTTTGAGATTGGGTTTCTCCTCCTTGCGGTAGCGCTTGAGGTAGTCCTCTTTGATGCGCGGTAAAATCTTGGACAGGCTGATGCCGCCATAGCCAACCGCCGCGTAAAACTCCTCCATCGTCTTGCAGTGCTGGCGGTGGGCAAGCTCCAAGATAAACTGCTCATACTGCTCGTCCGTTAAGTTGATGCCGTCGCGCTTGAAATCCCGTTCGATTTGCGCCTTGCCCTGCGCGATGTTCTCCTCTTTTTTCTCTTTTTTAAACCAGGCGCGTATCTTGTTGCGCGCCTCACTGGTCTTGACAATTTGCAGCCAGTCGCGGTTTGGCCCGTGCGCCTGGGATTTGGTCGTCGCAATCTCGACGATCTGGCCGGTCTTAACCTTATAATCGATGGGAACGATGCGCCCGTCCACCTTTGCGCCGATCATGCTGTTGCCGACAGCGGAGTGGATGGCATACGCAAAGTCAATGACCGTCGAGCCGCTCGGCAGGTCGATGACGTCGCCCTTCGGTGTAAAGACAAAGACCTCCTCCGGCACGAGGTCGGATTTGATGGAGCTTAAGATGTCCTCCACATCCTCGGAATCCTGCTGGGCTTCAAGCAGGTGGCGCACCCATTCCAGGCGCTCCTCCAGCTTATCCTTGCCCTGCACACCCGCCTTGTATTTCCAGTGCGCCGCGATCCCGTATTCCGCAGTGTGGTGCATCTCCCAGGTGCGGATCTGCACCTCAAAGGGGATGCCCTCCTTGCCGATAACGGTGGTATGAAGGGACTGGTACATATTCGGCTTCGGGGTGGAGATATAGTCCTTGAAGCGGTTTGGGAGGGGTGTGTACATGTCGTGGATGATACCCAGTGCATTGTAGCATTCAAACACCGTGTCCACGATGATGCGCACCGCGTAGATGTCGTAGATCTCTTCAAACGCCTTGCCCTGCATGTACATCTTGCGGTAGATGCCGTAGACACTCTTGACGCGCCCTTCCAGGTGGATGGTGCCGCCCTCTTTTCGCATCCGCTCGCTGATTTGGCCCTTAATTTTTTCCAGGAAGGCGAGACGCTCGTCCCGCTTGGTATTGAGCGAGGTTTCGATTTCGCAATAGGCAATCGGGTCAAGGTAGCGCAGGGACAGATCTTCCATCTCCTCCTTGACCGCACGGATACCGAGCCTGTGAGCGATGGGGGCGTAGACCTCCATCGTCTCCCTTGCCTTGGCGAGCTGCTTGTGGCGGGGACGGTATTGTAACGTCCGCAGGTTGTGAAGTCTATCCGCCAGCTTGATGATGATGACGCGGATATCCTGCGACATGGCAAGCAGCATCTTGCGCACATTTTCCGCCTGCTGCTGTTCCTTAGAGTCGAGGGAGGTGATATCCAGCGTCGTGATCTTCGTGACCCCGTCCACGAGCTGGGCGATGTTGTGCCCGTATGCTTTTTCGATGTCGTCTAGCGTTTCGGAGGTATCCTCCACCACGTCGTGCAGCAGCCCCGCCACTAACGTGTCCGAATCCATGCCAAGCTCGAGGAGGATGACCGCCACCTCCACTGGGTGGATAATATACGGCTGTCCCGAACTGCGCAGCTGCCCCTCGTGCATCTTCTCCGCCAGATAGTAGGCGCTCTTTATCATGCCGACATTGTATTGCCGTCCACTTTTTTCAATAGCGTCAAGCAGGTAATTCAAATCCGATGCCATTATGTTTTCCCCCTTCTGCTGTGCTCTATGCCCGTTCCCGGACGTAACGGAGCACCTTCGACTGCCCGAGGTCCACTTTCCCCGGGTTGTGCACCGCGGCAAGATAGGCGGTGCAGGGATCCTTTCGAAGCTGTATCAGCTTCATCTCCCCCAGAATGTCCGCACACAGCCTTGTCCGGCAGTAGTTGAGCCTGCCGCGCGGCATGCGGGAGTACAGAATATCATAATCATACGAAAAGCTGCCCGTGGCACGCACAAAACGGTAGACCGCCGCGACATCCTCCCTTTTGGGAAGTGCAAGCTCGCGCTCCGCATCGCTTAAAGGTTCTTTCCGCCTGATTTTCTCATAAATTTGTTTCGGGACGAACAGGCCGTCCTCGTCAAGGCCGGCCAGGCGCATATCCTGTACAATGGCGCTCACCCTTTCCTCCCCATTGTATTCGTGAATGGACAGCGTCACCGCCGCATCCACCACATCCCCAACCCGATAGGGGAAATCCGCCTGCGTCATACGAAACTGCATCACATACACGCTGCCCCGGCTGTCCCCAAGGCGCAGCCGCAGGTGCTTGCCGCTTGAAACCGGGTAGATTCCGGTCAGCTTAACTCCCATTAGACCGTAGACCGGCATCTCGTTGCCGTTTCCAAACGGCTCGAGCCGGTACTGCTCCCGGATAAGCTCCAGATTCACCTTCGACGGGGAGAGCATGCAGTCGATGCGAAGGCGCGGCACCGGCATGTATTCCTCCGCCTGTTTGGCGTACTGCCTTAGTCTCTCACGCAGGCTGTCGATGTTTTCCGTGCGCACGGTCAGTCCCGCCGCCTGGGTGTGCCCGCCGTAGCGCTCGAGTAAATCGTCGCAGGCGCACAGTGCGTCAAACAGAGAGAAATCCCCGACGCTGCGGCCCGAACCGCGTGCAAGCTCCCCCTCACAGGAGATGAGGAAACAGGGTTTGCCGTAGCGTTCGACGAGCTTTGCCGCCACAATGCCGACGACCCCGTGGTGCCAGCCCTCCCCCGCGAGGACAAGCACCCGATCATAGAGCAGAGAAGGGGTTGCTTTGAGAGTCGCGGAAATATCCTCGAGGATTTTTGCTTCGAGCGCCTTGCGTTCCCTGTTTTGCGTGTCGATTTCCTGCGCCAGCCCTTCCGCGAACTCCTCATCATCCGTGGTGAGCAAATCCACCGCCTTTTTCGCGTGTCCGAGCCTGCCCGTCGCGTTGATGCGGGGCACGATGGTAAACGCCACCGTCTCGCTGGTGATGGATTTCCCCGCGACCCCGGCCGCCTCCATCAGTGCCTGCAAGCCGAGATTCTCCGTCTGCGAAAATTTCTCCAGTCCCCGGCGCACAATCACGCGGTTTTCCCCGGTCATCGGCATCACGTCCGCAATCGTCCCGATGGTGACGAGCTCCGCGTAGTAGTCGAGCATGGATTGCGTGTCCCCCTCGAGCGCGCAGACGAGTTTGAACGCGACGCCGACCCCGGCGAGTCCCTTAAACTCCGTCGTATCGTCCGGCCGGTAGGGATCGACGATGGCGACCGCCTCGGGAAGTTGTTCCTTTGGGCGGTGGTGGTCGGTGATGACGACGTCGATGCCGAGGGTATTCGCGTAGGCGATTTCCTCCACCGCAGTGATGCCGTTGTCCACGGTGATCATCAGGGTAATTCCCATTCTGGCAATGGTGTCGATGGCATTTTTGTTCATCCCGTAGCCCTCGCCGTCCCGGGTGGGGATGTAATAACGTACATCCCCACCCACCGATTCGAGATAGCTGAACAGTACGACCGTGGAGGTCACTCCGTCCGCGTCGTAGTCCCCATAGATGGCGATCATCTCGCCCTCTTCAATGGCACGGCGGATGCGCCCGACCGCCCTGTCCATGTCCTTGAGCGCATAGGGGTCGGTCAGCTCTCCCTCCTGTGCGAGGAATCCGGAGGCACTCTCCGGCGTATTATATCCCCTGGCAAGGAGCAGCCTGCACAGGTACTCCGATTCCCCGCACTGCGCGCTGAGGCCCTTTGCCGCGTCTTTGTCCGCTGTCGGCAAAATCCATTGCTGCATTCCCATGGCCGCTCCTCCTTTTAGTCCTTTTTAGGTGAAATCAGTATTATCTGGAAAAATTATTATCCTTTATTGTACCATTTCACGCGAAGCTGTTCAACAAAATTCTGTCCCACGCGGCCTCGGCTCAGTCGCCCCATTCAAACAGCGCGCAGATGACGTTATTGTCGGCTGTATCGCTCAAAGTGACAACCCTGCCGTAAAAGCCCGCACGTTCCCCGATTTGCTTGGCATAGGCATTCCTCCCGCCGCCGGTGAATTCCCGCTGCGCTTTGAGCATACGCTCTTTGCTCTGGAAATGGAACGTTAAAAACACGTTTTCCTCTTCTCTCCTGGACTTCAGTACCTCTGCCGCCTGAGAGAGGAACTCCCTTTCTTTTCCTTCCATCTCCACTGCGTCATAAATTTTTTCCGCGGGTTTGGGCGTTACGCACTCATCGATTTTGTCGCGGATAAAGGGGTTGATGGTACTCTCTGATTGGCCGAGCGCCTGCTCTTCGGTCATGAGAAAGCCGCTGTAGGATACGGCGCTGTCCGCATCCGCCTGTGCGGAGGAAAACGTCTCTTTCATTTCCTGGGTTACAAGCGCACCGCGCGAAGCGTCCACATGGTAGGCGGTGCCGTCGACGACTGCGATATTCCACACATGCCCGACGTCGCTCCCGATATCCGATCCGTGGTAATAGACCTTGTAGCACTGGATCCCCGCCATCTGATAGAGCAGCTGCAGCGCAGAGGCAAAGCCGTCGCAGTTGGCCTGCCCCATCTCAAAAACCCCGGTCATCAGGGCGTAATCCTCCCCCTCCGCAGCGGTATAAGCGACGTTTTGTACCAGGTACCGGTAGAGGTATTGGGCACGGCCGAGCTCGTCAAGGCCCTGCGGCATCGCTTCGATGACCTCCCTTGCACGCGAGGTCATCTCCTCATTTTTGCGTACGGCGTCAAATTCTTTGGCATTGACAGTCAGCCTCGTTTCCCCGGGACGGATTGCCATTTCCATGGACAGCATACTCGTTGTGTACTGGGGATAATCTGCCTTGAGCACGGCGTTGACATTGGTCACGCTGTCCTGGTCGTATTCCTCCGCCAGTCTCACCGTCTGTATCCCGTGGTCATAGGTATACTTGAGCGCCTGATAGAGCAGGCGCTCCTTTTCATCCAGATACTGCTCATAATGGGAGGAGGTGTATTCCTCATAGTCCCCCTGGTAAGTCAGTACCTGCTGCGCCGTCTGCCTTTGATTATCGAAGCGGACGGTGTTATCCTGGGTCTGCCAGAGGAAAAAAGCTCCCAGGATGATTGCTCCTGTAAAGGCTCCCACAAGGAGAAAAGTCCGCAGGGCGCCTAGTATCTTACCTTTCAAGGAAGGGATTCCCCTTTCTGATGTTATTCGGGCCTGTATTCACCCATGACGGCCTGTGCCTGGCGCAGGCCGTCCACGGCTGCGCTCATGATGCCTCCGGCATATCCGGCCCCCTCCCCGCAGGGATAAAGCCCGGCAATGCCAAGGGCCTGTCCGTTCTCCCCGCGTATCAGTCGCACCGGGGAGGAGGTGCGGGTCTCGACTCCCGTCATCACCGCAGCAGGGGAGGAAAATCCTCTGATTTTCCTCTCAAAGGCACGCAGGCCGTCCTCCAGCATCCGGTTGATCGCCTCAGGAAACAGGGTATGCAAATCACAGCCCTGCACGCCGAGCGCATAGCTCGGCGTCACATGTCCTTTGGCAAGGCCGGGGACACCCGAGAGAAAATTTTCCGCCGTCTGCGCCGGGGCACGGTAGCCCCCGCCGCCAAGTGCAAACGCCTGCCGCTCGAGCCGTCTCTGAAACGCGATGCCGTCGAGCGGGGAAGAGCCGAAATCCGCCGCATCCACCGAGACGACGAGCGCGGCGTTGGCGTTTTCTTGATCCCTCGCATACTCGCTCATCCCGTTAACGACCACGGTGTCCTCCTCATTTGCCGCGGGGACGACCGTCCCGCCCGGGCACATGCAGAAGGTGTAGACTGCGCGCCCCTTTTGCCGCAGGGAGAGCTGGTAAGAGGCGGGGCCGAGCATTGGGTGCCCGGCAAACTCATGGTAGAGCGCTTGATCTATCTGTTCCTGCGGGTGTTCGATTCGAACCCCCACAGAAAACGGCTTGGGTTCGAGCGCAGCGCCGCAATCGAGCAGCATGGAAAAGGTATCCCTTGCGCTGTGCCCAGGCGCCAGAATGACCGCCTGGGCCGGGATTTCCCGGCCGCTGGCCTGTATCGCCGTGACTTCTCCGCCCCGTAGGGTAAGCCCGGTCAGGCAGGTATCAAAGAATATCTCGCCGCCGAGAGAAATAATCTCCTCCCGGATAGAAGTCACCACGCCCCGCAGGCGGTCCGTCCCGATATGGGGCTTGGCCTGATACAAGATCCCCTCCGGCGCTCCGTGTTCAGCAAAAGTTCTCAGCACAAAGTCACAGCGGCTGTCGTGAATGCGGGTGGTCAGCTTGCCGTCCGAAAAGGTTCCGGCGCCGCCCTCCCCAAACTGCACGTTGGTGGCGGAGTCGAGGATTCCCTTGCTCCAGAAGCGTTCGACCGCACCGACGCGGCGCTCCATCGCGGAGCCGCGTTCGAGTACGAGCGGACGAAAGCCGTTTCTCGCTAAAAGAAGCGCTGCAAACATTCCCGCCGGACCAAATCCCACCACGACTGGGCGATGTATCAGCTCCCGCTGTCCATAGGAGATTTCAAGTGGAGTTTCCCGCCGCAGCGTGACCTGTGGGGAGCACACCCGTCCGACAATTTTTTCTTCCTCCGCCGGGTCTTTCAGCTCGATTCCCACGGAGCAGACCAGGGAAATCTCCCGGCGTCTTGCATCCACCGAGGACTTGACAAGATAGGCCTTTTTAATTTTATTATCCGGCAGATGCAATTTCTGTTTTGCCAGTTCCACCACATCTCGCCGGTTTTTTCCCAGGGGCAGCCGAAGTGAAGCGACAATGATTGCCATCTGGTGAATCTTTCCCCTTTCTCTGTGATAAGAAAGCGCGCAGCTGTGCCGCGCGCTTTCCCTCATTTTTTATCAAGCTTTATTTCTTGCTGACGGAGACCATCACGGTGTATTCTCCGTAAGCCCATAGCTGGCCTTTGCTCGGGGCATAAATTTTCACTGCCACACTGACGCGTCCTTCCGCAATTTCCGCCTTACTCATGTCGATTTCCGCAACCAAGTCGGTTGCTGCGAGGCTTTCCATCAGGTCGGTGGAGCCAATAATCGTAACATTGGAAATGCTGTCGGTCTCCGGCGTCACCGTATAGCCCTCCGGTGCGCCCACCACCCGCACATTCGGCACAGTAAAGGCCTTGCTCTCATAGCCGCTGGTATCGAATTTCACCTTTACCTGTTCAGTTCCGGAGAGATTGGTGAAATTCGTCGGCATGACCACATCATAGGTCAATTCCGCATTCAGGTTCAGGTTTTTAAAGTCGATGTAACCGAGATTGAGCGAGGATAGGCTGTCTGCCTTTTCCTCCGGCCCGGCAATTTCCAGCGTGGAGGGGGTTATCGTATAGGGGAGCTTTGCAAGATCAAAGCCATCCGGCATGTTCAAATAATCAAAAGAGACCGGAACCTCTTTGGTCTTGAGAATCGGAACCGTCACCTGGACGGAATCCTCATTCATACTCAGCCCGTTTGTGGATACCTGCGTTCCCTCCGCATTGTAGAAGGTGAGGCCCGCCGCGACAGTCACCGTCTGCTTGAGCTCGTCGCTCAGCTCCGCTTTCGCCACGCAGCGGGTAATCTGTTCCACCTGGCTTTCCGGCCCGGAAATCGTGACCTTTGCAGGCTGCGCCGTGGATTTGACCTTGACAAAGCCGTCCGCCACCTTAATCCCGGAGACATCGGTTTCCACCTCCAGCTCCTTGGTCGCCACTGTGTCGAATTTCACCTTGGCAATCTGGGAAGGGTAGGAGACGATTTCATATTCCGCGTTCGGAGTACGCTTGCTCACCCGAAGCGGAAGGTCATAGGTGCCCGGATTTTTCACCTGGTCGAGCACCGCCGTCACACTGATGTCCTCCGGCAAAATACCGCCGACGATATTACGCTTGCCTCGAATGACGATATCCACGGTATACTGGGTATCCCCGATAACGCTCAGGGACATTCCATCCGTGGGGATTTGTACCGGGACGTCCTGGATGACCCGGGAGGTTTCCGGGCTGATGTTCATCGCCACAATAAACCAGACGATAACCGCGGCAAAAACAGAAAACACCCGCAAGAAGCGGTCGTCATGAAACAGCTTGGAAAATGTATTCTTTTTGAATTTAAAATCTTTTGTTTTCTTCTTCTGTTCGCTCATCGACGTTTCACCTTCCAGAAGGGGGCCTTTTTCTCAGCGAGTTCCGCCGGTGGCTCCGGGATGAGTTCGCGTTCCAGCGTTGCCTTGAGCATCTGGAAATCAAAATTGCGTTTGAGCGTTCCGTTTTGCGCCACCGTGATAACGCCGGTTTCCTCCGAAACAACCAATACCACTGCATCGGAATTTTCGCTCATACCGAGCGCGGCGCGGTGCCGGGTCCCAAGCTCCCTGCTGATGGTATAATTTTCAGACAGGGGCAAAAAACAGCCGGCGGCGTGCATCCTGCCGTCCCGGATAATCATCGCCCCGTCATGGAGCGGGGAATTCGGGAAAAAGATATTGCCGATCAGTTCGGGGCTCGGGTTTGCGTCGACCACGGTGCCCGTCTTAATAATCTCGCCGAGTTTCGTCTGCTTTTCGCAGACAATAAGTGCACCGATTTTCTGCTTGGAGAGGGAGACGCATGCCTCGCAGATCGCGTCGATTGCGTGCTCCCAGGAACTTTCCCCTCCGCCCTCATGGGAGGAAAAGACGCTGCCGATTTTCGCGCGCCCCACCTGCTCAAGCAGCTTCCTCAGCTCAGGCTGAAAGACCACCACGACCGCAATGACGCCGAAGTTTGCAAGATTGACCAGTAAAAAGCTCATGGTTTTCAGCCCCAGCTGGGTGGAAACCAGATAAGCGGCTCCAAGGATAATAATCCCCTTTACCAGCTGTTCCGCGCGTGTTTCCCGCAGGAGCTGTATCAGCTTGTAAATCAAAAAAGCGACAATGAGTATGTCAATTACATCAAACACAGTAATGGTCTTGATTACGGAAAGGCACGACTGCCAAAATGCCATCAAAACTTCCATAGTGCGGGTATCCTTCACTTTCCAAAAAGAGTATCCATCCGATTCTTTTTCTATTTTATCATATTCGCAGTCATTTTCAATGCTTTTGACATAATTAGGACAATTTCCCGTCGTAATCCATAGTATATTGCCAAAATCGACAGATTTTGACTGATATCTCTTATTATGTTCGTTTCTCTGCGATTTTTTTAATCATCCACGCAAAACGCTCTGTCTCCTGCGGGGTGTTAAACGCGGAAAAACTTGCCCGCACTGTCCCAGTCTCCAGTGTGGAATAGGCTTGGTGAGCAAGCGGAGCGCAGTGCAGTCCCGCCCGTACAGCGACCCCCATGTGGTTTAACGCAGTGGAAACCTCTTCGGAGTGCATCCCTTTGAGATTAAAACTCACCACCGGGACATGGCTGCCCTCCTCCGGACAGGCGGTATACAAAATCACTCCCGGGACTTTCTGAATCTTCTGATAAAAATACCGGGCGAGCTTACGCTCATGCGTCTCAATCTTTTTGATACCGGTGCGCTGTACAAAATCGATACCCGCTGCAAGCCCGCAGATACCGACGGTGTTGACCGTCCCGCTTTCCATGCGGTCGGGGAGCAAATCCGGCTGGGCGAGATCCTCCGAAAAGCTTCCGGTCCCGCCCTCCATAATCGTCTGCGGGAGTTCTCCGGGAGCGGCGACAAATAATCCGGTTCCGGTTGGGCCGTACAGGCTCTTATGCCCTGCCGTGCACAGACAGGCATTCGGCATGCTTTTTAAATCAATGGGGAGCACCCCTGCGGTCTGCGCGGCATCGATGATAAGCCGCAGTCCATAACTCTCGCACAGCTCATAGAGGCGCTGGATGGGCACGGTCACTCCGAAAACATTCGAGGCATGGGTGGTCACAATGGCCCGTGTCTTGCCCGCGCGGATTTCCTGCTCAAAATTGCGCACGGTCTGCTCCGGGTCGCCCTCCACAACGTGGGCGATGGAGTAGCTCACACCGTTTTTCTGGCTCAGCGCAAAAACAGGCCTGGAGACGGCGTTATGCTCCAAGTCCGAAATAATCAGGTGGCACCTGTTGGGCAGATACCCTTTGATGGCGACGTTCGTCGCCTCGGTACAGTTTTTTGTAAAGATAATACGCTCAACTTCCTCACAGCCGAACAGCGCCGCCGCCTTTCCCCGGCAGTCGTAAACCATCTGGGCAGCCCTCAGCGACATTGCATGTCCGCTTCTACCCGGGTTCCCGCCGAAGCGGGTCACGGCGATTGATACCGCTTGCGTGACCCCCGACGGTTTGGGATACGTGGTCGCTGCATTGTCAAAATACATCATAGGATGCGTTCTCCCCTTTCGCCAAATATCATAAAATCAAGACCCGGCTGGTTTTTCAGTACATCTGCCGCCTGCCGCATCTGGTTTGACGGGATTCTGACACAGTAGCTGCACCCTCTGCCATTAAGAAAGGACGGGGTGCGTTCAATATCCGAGTGAATCTTGGCCCGGCCGAGTGCCTCCCTGGCTCTGAACGCCTGGGTGACGGAACGTACAATCAGATAAGGTCTTCCCATGACAAAGACCCTCCGTTTCTATAAAAAAGCGCCCCTGCGCTGGTGCCGGTTCACCACCGAAGGGACCCTGAGCAGAATTCTTTATTCTGCTGCCATCCTATGCAAGTTGCCTTAAAAATGTGACTGCTTATGTTTGCATATCTTTTCGCCATTGGCCGGGGCATGGAAAAACAGGGTGCAGGCCTGTATTTTAATAATATTGCACCTTGCCAGGGTAGTACACTCGATGGGACAAAACCCCCACTCAGGAAAGCCGCTTGAACTGCCCCAGAATGTACAGACAGCACAAAAAAGCCCCTAAGTAGGAAATAT
>ERZ781272.644-NODE-644-length-19617-cov-9.133780_pt1 | contig 19617 bp, 17 predicted proteins | sample MGYA00375850_ERZ781272 | MGnify/ENA primary metagenome ERZ781272 (study PRJEB29790, sample SAMN06051246) | human gut metagenome | host: Homo sapiens | place: USA: Cincinnati, Ohio | collected 2013-06-21 | study: EMG produced TPA metagenomics assembly of the Gut...
TGGTGGACGATGACAGGATCGAACTGCCGACATCCTGCTTGTAAGGCAGGCGCTCTCCCAGCTGAGCTAATCGTCCATATGTGGTGACCCGTCCGGGAATCGAACCCGGGATACCGCCGTGAAAGGGCGGTGTCTTAACCGCTTGACCAACGGGCCAGAATGGCTCCTCGAGTAGGACTCGAACCTACGACCGATCGGTTAACAGCCGATTGCTCTACCAACTGAGCTATCGAGGAATGGTACGATTGTTATTATATGTTAGATTAATTATAAAAGCAAGCGTTTTTTTTAAAATTACTATAAATCAAAAGACGTTAACTATGACTAAAACACATAACGTTATACAAAAAATCAATTATTAAAAATTTTGATAAGCAAGTCATTAAAATTAATATAATCTATATAAATGAATAAACACAGATAAATACTGTGTTTATAGAGATATCTTGAGGGATATTTTACTAAGAGTTAGCAATATAAGTATATTGAATATAATCGGTATACATATGCATTACAAAAAAGTTTAAACCTTTTATTTGAAAAATAATATCAAATAGTCTAAAAGTGTATTTATCATCTTAGATATACTCTGCATTTATACGGTGATTTCAACCTAATTTTGGCCTCTAAAAGTGGATTAATATATAGGGTATAAAAATTCTTTCAACCTATGATTAACTATGACTTTTATCACATTGGAAATATAGTTTTTATAGTCGAAAATATGATGAAAAAGAACTATTGAAATACCGAAATATATACAGCAATATTCATGAAAATAATTCTCAAAACATGAAAAAGCATTGAGAAAACTGTATAGTTAAGCCGTTGAAAGCATGTATGTTGTGTGTTACGATTGATGCATAGAGTTAATCTCGATGTGTATGAGAAACATATGTCTTATACACTTGAGAGTTAAAAGTTATCTCACGGTAATTTAGAATTAATATTCAACTATGTTCCTGAGGAGGGATTATCTTGCGCGAGATTCAAGTATCTGAAATCACAAAAACAGTCCGTCAAATGTGTATGGACGCAGCTTACCACTTGCCAAAAGACATCTATGAAGGCTTGAAAAAAGGCCGTGAAACAGAAGAGTCTCCAGTTGGTTGCATCGTTCTCGATCAAATCATCAAAAATGCAGAAATTGCTGATGCTGAAGATCGTCCATACTGCCAAGATACTGGTATGACATTGGTATTCGTAGAAGTAGGTCAAGATGTTCATTTCGTTGGTGGCGATCTTAAAGAAGCTATCAATGAAGGTGTTGCTCAAGGTTATGTAGAAGGTTACCTTCGTAAATCCGTTGTAGCAGAACCATTGTTCAACCGTAAAAACACTCAAAACAACACACCTGCAATCATCTACATCGATATCGTTCCTGGCGATAAAGTAGAAATCAACGTAGAACTTAAAGGCTTCGGTTCTGAAAATAAATCTGACGTAGCTATGTTGGTACCTGCAGATGGCGTTGAAGGCGTTAAAAATGCAGTTCTTGAAATCGTAAAACATGCTGGCCCTAACCCATGCCCTCCAATCGTACTTGGCGTTGGTATTGGTGGTACTATGGACCAAGCAGCTGTTATGTCCAAAAAAGCTTTGCTTCGCGATATTAGCACTCCTCACAAAGATCCTGAGTATGCAAAATTGGAAGAAGAAATTTTGGAAATGGTTAACAAAACTGGTATCGGTCCACAATTGGGCGGCACAACAACTTGTATCGGTGTAAACATCGAATGGGGTGCAACTCATATCGCCGGCCTTCCTGTTGCTGTTACTATTATGTGTCATGCTGCTCGTCATAAACACGTAGTACTTTAATCGGTAGGAGGTAATTACAATGGCTGAAACAATTCGCATTAATACTGAAGAATATAATGAAGAGTTTTCCCGTAAATTAAAAGTTGGTGATAGCGTTCTTATCACTGGCAAAATTTACTCCGCTCGTGACGCTGCTCATAAAGTTATGACTGAAGCTTTAGCACGTGGCGAAAAATTACCAATCGATTGGACTAACAAATTCGTTTACTACCTTGGCCCAACACCTGCAAAACCTGGTGACCCAATTGGTTCCGCTGGTCCTACAACTTCTGGTCGTATGGATGCTTACACACCAACAATGCTTGATCAAGGTATTAAAGGCATGATTGGTAAAGGTTCCCGTAAACCAGCAGTAGTTGAATCCATGAAGAAAAATGGTTGCACATACTTCGCAGCAGTTGGTGGCGCTGCAGCATTGATTGCAAAATCCATCAAAAAATACGAAGTACTTGCTTATGGTGAACTTGGTCCAGAAGCTTTGGCTGAATTGACAGTTGAAGATTTCCCTTGCATCGTAGTTGGCGATACTGAAGGTAACAACTTCTACGAACAAGGCCAAAAACCTTACAGAAAAATCTAATATCACCGCTGAGTGATTGAAAGAGGCTTGCTAATGCAAGCCTCTTTTTTATCTATAGAGATTCAATAATTATCACTGTACATGTATATATTTAATGATTATTACATTGTTTATTAGTATGATAGTGATATATGAAATTACTTTTATAGTTTATATATTATTATGTTAGATTCACTTTTGTTTAGTAGAGTAAAGTCTACCGATTCTGTCCATTTTGTGATAATATACATATAGATTTATACATTCAAAGTGAGTGAGGCGATATCATGACTTCTGTAGAAACTATTCGTCAGTCAGTGCGTACAGCGATGGCTGAATTGCTAGATTTGGCAAAGGTTCGAGAAGGTCAATTATTCGTGGTGGGTTGTTCCACTAGCGAAGTTATGGGTAAGAAAATTGGCACTGATTCCCACATTGATGTGGCTCAGATCCTATTTGATGAAATATATAAAGCTGTTAAAGCTAAAGGTCTTAATTTGGCCGTTCAATGCTGTGAGCATATTAATCGAGCTCTTGTTATGGAACGTAGTGCAGTAACATGGGAGGAAGAGGTTAATGTAGTACCTCAACGTCATGCAGGTGGAGCCATGGCTGTTACTGCCTATGAACGTTTTGACGATCCAGTGATGGTTGAATTTATTAAAGCTGATGCAGGTATCGACATCGGGGACACTTTCATAGGTATGCATATGAAACATGTTACTGTACCAGTGCGCCTCAGTATTAAAGAAATTGGTGAGGCTCATGTAACTGCTTGTCGTGTTCGACCTAAGAGCATTGGTGGTGAACGTGCTGCATATAATGAAGCGTTGATGTAGGGGGCTAGTATGTCAAACGTAATACCATATTTTGTATTAGCTGTTGTAGCGCTTGGATTTTTTGCCATTTGTTACGCCGTTTTTAATCGTAATGATAGTGAAAGCCAAGCTAAAGATGAGCACCATGATAGATCTGTTACTAAATTTGATGGTGAACATCATAGAGAAAAGTCCGTTAATGAATCTAGGGTAGGCGATGTAACTGTTACACATGAAGGTGGAACCAATGTGTATACGGCCTCTGTGCTAGAGGGTAATGAAGAGTATAATGCTTCTGAATCTATGGTAACTGATGAAGATACATCTTATAACCGACGAGATGGCAATCAATTACATGTGGAAGACTCCGAAACAGGATATTCCTTGGCATTAGGTCGTCATGCAGGCGAGACTGAGACTAAATCAAGTCAAGCTGATTTAAAAGGACAAGAACCTATTCAAGATACATCTGTTTCTGCTGAATCCATTTCGCATGAGACTGCTCCAGAGAATTCTGGTTCTCTAGAGAATACAGAATATAATTCCACAGAACCTGGTATGGATGAAACTATTGTAATGCCTGCAGTTTCTGCTGTGGGACTCTCCAATGGTGAGCATCATGCCACTCCATTGATGGATAAGACTATTGTTCTTGATGCTGTTACAGATGAACTTCGCAATCGAGCTAATTCTGTAGAGGATACGATTGCTATGGGCGAATCTGTAGAGGCTCTTGAAGCTGATGAAGCAGAACATATTGAGGCTACACAAATGATTGGTGGTGTCGATGAGATTAAAACAGCAGAAGGCCCATCTGTATTGGATGAAACGCGCTTGTTTGATGCTTCAGAAATAGAGGCTCAATTGGCAGCCGCTAGTATGGTTGAAGAAGAGGTACCAACAGGGCAATGGGCTAAAGCGGCACATGAAGATAAATGTATTGAATTGGCAATCGCGCCATTTATTCATGCCTTCGGCGTATTGCATGGAGATACACAACATTATGTGGAATCTATTACAAGAGATGCATTAGCAGCTCTTAATATTACAAAGTTAGCTGAAGTCAATGCACTTCTTGATAATATTGTTATTCAAGAAGCCTTGATGAGTATGCAAAAGGCTTATGCTGCGACGAATACAGAGTGGATGAAATCCGCCGCCTTAGGTGCGTTCTTAGATGTAGTACAATCACCTAAGTCTAGTACACCGTACCTTGTAGCCTTTGATGCGTTACGTGTATTGCCACACTTGACATTAGGTCATTTCCAAGTCATGGCATTGACACTATTGCTACAATATTCTAGAAACTCTAATAATTATGGATTAATTCATTTCCAACATTATGTAGAGAAATATATTGAGCCATTTATTTCTGATTTGCCTCAAAATAATTCTTTCTACCGTCAATTAGATTACTTACGCTGTACACAAGAGGAACGTGAACCGATTACATTAGCCCAAGTATTATCCAATTCTTATCCATTCGTGTTCAATTATCGTGGTTTCTCCAAGGAGGAACTCTTCCGTGCTACCGATGGTCATGGTGTGGATCCGCGCTATGTAGTGCGTAGCTTGAACTCCAATCTATATAAATTGGCTTTGGTTGATGAGTCTTTAGCACCACGATTCTTTAGACAAACACGCATTTCCGATTCTATGGTACAACGAGATCTCATCGCTCTTATGAAGAGTAAACCGACTGCTTTCAGAGGTCAAGAAGCACGTGATATTATGGATGATATTTCTCCAGTTCTCTTAGATTTAGCAGATGTATTTGATCATACGCCTATGTCTAAAATCAGTTTAACATTACTTGGCCTATATTTAGGTCGTGCTCATGTGAAAGCTACGATTGGTGAAGAATTCGATTTATCTCATTGGTTCTAATGTGTAAAATTAATTGCTAAGAACTAATACTAAAGAATTAATACTAAAGAATTAATACTAAAGAATTAATACTAAAGAAATAATAACTGTATACTAAAAGGTCTCCCTAGATTATATAGGGAGACCTTTTTACGTTTATTGTATATTATTAGTTTTATTATAGGTTAAAAGATATGCTAGAAGCTATTAAAACCGAATTCTTCGATTCCTTCCACGTCTTTTAGTATTACTGTACGGCCTGTAATATCGATAATGCCTTCATCTCTTAGGCGCCCGAGTTCGCGGCTAAGTGCTGTGCGAGATACATTGAGTACTTCTGCCATTTGCTCGCGGTTATGTGGCAAATGGATTGTTGTAGACTGCTGACGTTTATAAATGTCTGTTAAGTACGCGAAAATCTTCTCGCGCATACCTTTCAAGGTAAGATAATGAACCTTTCTTGTAAGGAGAATAGCTTTTTCAGATAAGTCCTCTAATAGGTTGGATAAGATTTTAGTTTGGCATTGTTGGCAATCTGGCAATGTATCAATAAATGTTTCGAGCGGAATGAACATAATTTTTGTAGCCTTCGTAGCTTTAATAGTAGCAGGCCATAGAGGTTGCTTACTAAATAGCAATGCTTCACCAAAAATATCAGATTGTTCAAGGTTAGCCATAATAACGCGTTGGCCCATAACATTTTCTCGAGTCAGTAAAGCGCTACCTTCGAGAATAACGCCAATGCCTTCCATAGGATCCCCAGAGAGGGCGATGAAGTCATTTTTCTTATAGCTATGAACAATAACCTTTGCATTATGTAAATAGCCTTTTAATTCAGGCTCACCTAATTTATTGAATAGAGGACAGTGTATAAGAGTGGGCAGATATTGGTTGATAATATCGTTTGAAAGTATTTGCTTCATGAGCACCTCCGGTGTGACGAAGTCTATAGTAAATTTAAATGATTATTGTATAATAATAGTATAAGGTCAAATGACCTACCTGTTCCACAAGGGGAGTCAGGTAAAAATTTTGAAAAAGTTTTTTATTTGTTGCTCAAGCTACAGAAATTGTATCATCTTTACGTTATACTTTCAAATGTAATCAATCAGACACCTGATAATTCATCAGTGTAATGTATAGGTTTTATATTATCTAGCTTGAATGCGAGGAAGTCTCGCAAAGGAGGATTTTTAAATGAGCATGTTCTGTTATCAATGCGAACAATCTGCAGCACCAGGCGGCTGTACTGTACAAGGTGTATGTGGTAAAACTGCACCAGTTGCTAACTTACAAGACGAATTAACTGCTGCTTTAGTTGGTTTAGCACGCGCTTTAGACGTAAAAGGCCAAACTAAAGAAGGCGTTGACTATTTAATGCGTGGTTTGTTCATGTGTGTAACAAACGTAAACTTCTCTGAAGACCGCGTTCAAGAATTCATCGACGAAGTAAACGCTTATCATGCAAAAATCGATAGCGCAGCTCAAAACTTCGATTGGGAACAATTGTGGAAAGGTGAAGAAGATATCGTATCCCTTCGCTCCACATTATTGTTAGGTATGCGTGGTATGGCTGCTTATGCATGGCATGCTGCACGCCTTGGTTTCCATGATCCTGAAGTTGATGCTTGGTTCATCAAAGGCATGGTAGAATTCGCTAAAGACCACAGTGCTGAAGAATGGTTGAACTTGTTGATGGAATTCGGTCAAATCAACTTGAAATGCATGGCTATTCTTGATAAAGCTAACACTGAAACATATGGTACTCCAGTACCAACTACAGTACCTTTGACTGTAGAACCAGGTCCTTTCATCGTTGTAACTGGTCATGACCTTCACGACTTGAATCAATTGTTGGAACAAACTGATGGTAAAGGTGTAAACATCTATACTCATGGTGAAATGTTACCTTGCCACGCTTACCCTGAATTGAAAAAACATCCTCAATTGAAAGGTAACTTCGGTACTGCATGGCAAAACCAACAAAAAGAATTCGTTGACGTTCCTGGCGCATTCTTGTTCACTACAAACTGCATTATGCCACCAAAAGAAAACTACAGAGCTAATATCTTCACTACAGATATGGTAGGTTTCGACGGCTGTGCACACGTAGAAGAAAAAGCTGATGGCACTAAAGACTTCTCCGCTGTTATTGAACGCGCAATCGAATTGGGCGGCTACAAAGAAGCTCAAGAATTCACTGGCATCAACGGTGGTCACGAAGTAACTACTGGTTTCGGTCACGGTACAGTATTGGGTATTGCTGATAAAGTAATCGACGCTGTAAAAGCTGGCGCAATCAAACACTTCTTCTTAGTTGGTGGTTGTGACGGTGCTAAAGTAGGCCGTAACTACTACACAGAATTCGTAAAACAAACTCCAGATGATACTGTAGTATTGACATTGGCTTGTGGTAAATTCCGCTTCAACGACCTTAACATCGGTGAAATCGGTGGTATCCCTCGTATCCTTGATATGGGTCAATGTAACGATGCTTACTCCGCTATTCAAGTAGCAGTAGCTTTGGCTGGTGCATTTGAATGTGACGTAAACGACTTGCCATTAACATTGGTATTGTCCTGGTACGAACAAAAAGCAGTATGTATCTTGTTAACATTGTTGGCATTGGGTATCCGCAACATCTACATCGGACCTTCCTTGCCTAAATTCTTCTCCAGCAATGTATTGAACATTTTGGTAGAAAAATTCCAATTACATCCAATTACAACTCCAGAAGCTGACATGAAAGCTATCTTGGGCTAATAGGATCCATTAACTTATTAACTACAGTTCTACTTCCCCTCTCTTTTATGATTTAGGACTGTTGTTATAAATAACGCACCTAGGGTTATCCTTAGGTGCGTTTTTTACTATTTTGTGAAAACTATCTGTTAGTGGCTGTATATTGATGGGGCCCGACATTATTACGACAACTAGATTACTAATGGGCACCACCTATCTCATGCCTCCATACGACGCGTAAGTCGGCTCTCAATAGGTGGTGCCCATTAGTAAAACGTTTGTGGAATATAAGTCCCATCAATATACAAACTCATAAAATAGTTTTCACAAGAATAGTGATGGTGAGGGAATGTGTTACGGTATATATACAGTCCTTTTCCAAGAGACAATTATGCCTCTAATGTGCATATAGACATTAATTAATATCGATTGTTATACTATAGGTAAAGTAAGATTTTCTCACATTATTTATGTGTATATAGAGGCGTGTATGAATAGTATTTTTGATATTATAGGGCCTGTTATGATTGGCCCGTCTAGTTCGCATACAGCTGGTGCTGCGCGGCTAGGTAAGATGGCGCGGTGTATTTTCCGTTCCACACCTAAAAAGGTAGATTTAACCTTATATGGCTCTTTTGCTAAGACTTATAAAGGCCATGGTACAGACCGTGCCTTGATTGGGGGCTTATTAGGTTTTAAAGAGGATGATACGAATATTCGTGTTGCTCATAAATTAGCTGAAAAAGAGGGCATGGAGTATAACTTTATCGAGTCTCCTCTTGATGTAGGTCATCCTAATGTAGTTCGTTTTGATATGTACGATGAACATAATCGTCATATGACGGTGATTGGTCGATCTCTTGGGGGCGGTCAAATTATGATTACCGAAGTAGATGGCAATGATATGTCTATTACTGGCGATGAGTTTACTCTTGTTGTATTCCATGAAGATAGACCTGGCGCCATCTCTTTGGTGAGCCAAGCATTGAGTGAGTCTGATATTAATATCGCTACCATGCGCGTGTTTCGGAAGGGTAAGCACAAGGATGCAGTGATGGTCATTACTACAGATACAGTAGTAAATCCTATTACCGTTCAGTTTATGCGCGAGTGTCCAGGCATTCAAGATGTGATGACCTTTGAAGCGTTATAGGAGGGCGAATGATGAGTTATGCATACGATACAATTGCAGATATTATTCGCTTAGCTGAGGAAAATAACATTTCCTTTGGCGATGTAGTACTGCGCTATGAATTAGAGAATTATGATCGCAGTGAAGAAGGGGTTATTCGTGAAATAGAGCATCGTTTAGATATCTTTGAAGGTTCTATTCAGGATGGTATAGACTATGCAGAAAAAACGGCCTCTGGTATGTCTGGTGGCCAGGCGGCACAGCTTAATGGCCAAGCACCAAGATTTATGAGTGATATTGCGTACAAGGCTATGACCTATGCTATTGCTGTTAATGAAGCAAATGCAAAGATGTTCCGCATTGTTGCTTGTCCTACTGCAGGCTCTTGTGGCGTTATGCCTGGTGCGGTGAAAGCTGTAGCAGACCATTACAAGTTAGATAGAGAAACAGTAGTAAAAGGTTTCTTGGCTGCTTCTGGTATTGGCAATGTCGTGGCGAATCGTGCTTGTGTGGCTGGCGCCGTTGGTGGTTGCCAAGCAGAAATTGGTACGGCCGCTTGTATGGCCGCCGGTGCCATTGTAGAAATGATGGGTGGTGCGCCTCGTCAAGTAGGCCATGCTATCGCATTGTGTATGAAAAACTTATTGGGCCTTGCCTGTGATCCAGTAGCAGGGCTTGTAGAGGTACCGTGCGTTAAACGTAATGGTTTCTATGCAGTTCATGCCATTACTGCATCTGAATTGGCTTTGATGAATATTGAAAGTCAAATTCCACCAGATGAAGTTATTGAAGCAATGAATAATATCGGTCGCGCTATGCCAGCAGCATTGCGTGAAACAAGTGATGGCGGCCTTGCGGTAACACCGACGGGTACAGCTATTGCAGAACGAGTGCAATCCTTATAGGATTGCACTTTTTTCATGCTTTCATTTGTAGTAAAATAAAGGTTAGACTAGTTCAGAAAGGAGTGTGCATGATGGAACAAGCCAATCGAATATTGACTGTATTGGAAGAAGCAGGTTATGAAGCCTATATCATTGGCGGAGCAGTGCGTGATATTTTGATGCATCAAAAGCCTCATGACTTTGATATTGTGACGTCTGCACGTCCTAATACGGTAATTGAAGTCCTACGCGGTCAAGATATTCAAACGACAGACTTAGTAGGAAAATCCTTTGGCGTAGTAGTAGCTACACTAGAAGGAAAGCAATATGAAATTGCAACGTATCGCACTGAACGATATGGAGCGGATAGTCATCGACCAGAAGAAATCGCTTATGCCGATACCTTAGAGGAAGACGTGTTGCGTCGTGACTTTACGGTCAATGGTATGGCTATGAATCGTTTTGGTGAGGTCATAGACCTAGTAGGGGGACGCCGAGATATCAAGCATAAGACATTGCGAACCATTGGGAATGCACAGCAACGCTTCGAAGAAGACGCATTGCGATTATTTAGAGCATGCCGCTTTGTGGCAAAGCTAGATTTCTTACCTACCGAAGATTTATTAGAAGCTATGCCAAAGGCATTTCATCGTGTGCCTGGGTTATCTCTCGAGAGAGTCCGTAGTGAACTGGACCGACTCATGTTAGAGCCCGCTGTGGCTAAGGGCCTTGATGTATTAGTACAATCTCGCTTGGCCGAGTGTTCTTGTCGCGTTGTAGAAAATGGCGTCGCTCGTGAAGTGCCTATTTTACCAGAGCTATACCATCTTGTGAATTTACCACAAGAAAAAGACTTTCACGAATTTGATGGTTGGTATCATACATTAGCCGTTGTATCTCATACAGAACCAGATTTAATATTACGTTGGGGTGCACTGTTACACGATGTAGCAAAGGGTATGCCGGCGGTACGAGCTGTTATTAACGGACGTTTGACGGATCGTGGCCATGATACATTAGGTGCTGAAATGACAGAAACCTTGCTTACTCGTTTAGGTTATCCTAAGGCTTTTGTGCGCCGTGTAGCTTGGATTGTAAAAAATCATATGCGCTTTCACTATTTTGTACAAAATGGGGAAGCTAATGAGAAAAAGTGGATCCGTAAAGAGGCTCGCAGCGGTGAGTTTCGAGATAGTCAAATTATGCGAACTGCATGGGAGCAATTATCTAAGGTTTGTGCTGCTGATGTGTTAGGCTGTGGGAAGCCTTATGCATCGACTGATGGAACCTTAGCCTTTGGTGAATGTATGGCAGATCTGAGCCTAGAGATGCCTATCCATACAAAGGATTTAAATTATGATGAACGTGTTATTAAGCTTGCAGGGAATAAAGTGGGGGAAGGATTGCAGTATTTATTAGGTCAGGTACAAAATGGAGTGATTACCAATGAACCAGATGCGCTATATGATGCATTAGACCATAAGTTACGCCGTCCAGTGGAGAAATGATGAAGTTATTAAATAAAGCGTTATTACGCATGAGTGATTGGAGTCGCACTACATGGTGCCTTGCCATACTCATGACCGTTGCTTTCGTCCTTATCGGTCGTTTAGCACAGTTACAGGTCTTTGATACCTTTGACCTAGAGAAGAAAAACTTATTACAAGTTCAAGTAGATAGAAAATTACAATCGCCGCGGGGTACAATCTATGACCGTAATGGCAAGCCATTGGCGATGAGTGTAGTTACAAAATCTTTATATGCGGATCCGAAGATGATTAAACAGTCTCCTCAAGAGATTGCGGATCTCATCTCACCGTATGTAACGATGTCAAAAGAGAATATTGTGAAAGCTTTGCAAGAGGATACCGCCTTTGTCTGGTTGAATCGTATGATGGATGCAGACAAATCAAAAGCGGTACAACAAGTTATTAAGGATAATAATATTGCAGGCCTCAATTTCGTTGAAGAATCTAAGCGCTATTATCCAAATGGTGTCTTAGCGGCACAAGTATTAGGCTTTGTCGGCACTGATGATAAAGGTCTTGATGGTCTAGAAATGGTTCTTGATGACGAATTAAAGGGGGGCGTACAACAAGAAATTGTAGCTACTGATAATAAAGGGAATGCCATCTTTGGTTCCGTATTATCTAAATTTTTACCAGATAAGGGTAAAAGCGTAACCTTAACCATCGATGCAACAATTCAATTTATTGCAGAACGCGCTCTTGATAAGGCGATGGTTGATACAGGAGCTAAGCATGCCAGCGTTATCGTTATGGATCCAAAGAACGGTGAAATATTAGCGATGGCCAATCGTCCAAGTTATGATCCTAATAACTACAACCAAAGTGGTGAAGAGGCTTTCAAAAATATTGCGGTTACCAATTTATATGAACCAGGCTCTACATTCAAACCTATCATTGCATCTGCAGCTCTTGCAGCAGGCAAATGGAAGTTAGACACTGTGTATAACGATAAAGGGGCCTTCGCTGCCAATGGACATATCATTAGAAACTGGAATGGTGAGGGATATGGTCCTGTTCGTTTGCTAGATATTTTGAAGTACTCTATTAATACTGGTATGGCTGAAATTGGTACATTAACAGGTGCAGATATTCTCTCGAAATATATACGTGATTATGGCTTTGGCTCTGAAACAGGTATTGAATTGCCTGGTGAAGGAGCAGGTATTTTGTATAATCCAGAGGATATGAGTAAGCTAGACGTTGCGACTATGTCCATCGGTCAAGGTATTGCGGTTACACCATTACAAATGGTTCGCGCCTTTGGTGCACTTTCTAATGGTGGGGCTATGATGAAACCACATATCATCAAGTCTTATAGTAACTCTCAAGGCGATGTTACAAGTACGACTGAAACATCTGTTGTGGGACAACCAGTTCCGGCGGAAACCGCTAAAACCATTGTAGATATTCTAGAAAAAGAAGTATCCGAAGGTGGCGGTACAAAAGCGATGGTAGAAGGTTATCACTTCGGCGGTAAAACTGGTACGGCGCAAAAACTAGATACCAAACATGGCGGTTATCTCGACGGACAATACATTGCGTCCTTTATTGGCTTTGGCCCTGTAGAGGATCCAAAATTTGTAGTTCTTGTCGTTATTGATGACCCACAAAAGGGTTCTTATTATGGTAGTCAAATTGTAGCCCCTGTATTTAAGGACATCGTATCTCAACTTGTACGGTATTACCAAATGAGTCCGTATGTTAAAGAAAGTACACCAGTAGCTGTTAAAGCTGCTAATACATTACCTGAACCAAAACCGGGAAGTGATGGTTCTGTTACATTGCCTAACTTTACTGGTTTTACCTATGGTGAAGTGCGTGATTGGTTACATAAGGCGGGACTTGCCTTTAAACCGGATGGAACTGGTACGGCTACATCTCAAGATGAAAGTAGCGGTACAACTGTTCAGGCTGGTACAGCAATTACTGTTCATTTCCGTAGATAAAACGAATTCGGTCATAATTAGAAATTATAGACAGTTCGTTATATAATAGAATAAGAGACTTAGGTGCCTCTCCGGAGGCACCTTATTTTATAGATAGTTTGAATGAATGGAGATACTTATGATCGAATTACGCGGTAAAGCAGTAGCAGACGCTCACAAGGCGATTTTACAAGAAAAAGTTGCAGCAGTTGGCGACTCTGTAATTACTATGGCAGTATTACTCGTTGGTGAAGACCACGGTGCTCATATGTACGCTACATTTATGGAAAAGACAGCCAAGAACTTTGGCTATGGCTTTGTGTTAAAACAATTACCTGAAACGGCTACACAGGATGAAGTAGTTACAGCATTGCAAGAATTAAATAATGATGCGGCTGTTCATGGGATTTTACCGTTAATGCCGATGCCTAAACACATTGATACAGAGGCTCTTATCGATATGCTAGATCCTAAAAAAGATATCGATGGTCTAACTACGTATAATATTGGTCTTGTAACTGCCGGTAAAGGTGGCTTTGCCCCTTGTACTGCCAAGGCGTGCATGGCGATTTTAAACCACTATGATATTCCTGTAGAGGGTAAACATGTGGTAGTAATCGGTCGTAGCCAAGTGATTGGTAAGCCGGTAGCTCTTATGACACTTGGTGCACATGGTACGGTTACAATGTGCCATTCCAGAACCCCTGATTTGGCAGAACAAGTAAAACGTGGCGATATCGTTATTGCTGCAGCGGGTCGTGCTCATATGATTACAGCAGATATGATTAAGCCAGGTGCTGTTGTTATCGATGTAGGCATTAATGAACTAGAAGGTAAGACGGTAGGCGATGTTGATTATGAAGCGGTAAAAGATATTGCGTCTGCAATTACTCCAGTGCCTGGTGGTGTAGGCTCTGTAACGACTACTATGATGCTTGAAGCTGTATATGAGGCATACCATGCATGAGATGTCTATAGCAGAAGGCATACTTGATGTAGCCCTCGATACATTGCGCCAACACGATGCATCTGTGATTCATTCCGTTCAACTCGATTTGGGCCTTATGAGTGGAGTAGAACCAGATTCTCTCCTATTTTGCTGGGAAGCCGTTACAAAGGGGACTGCCGCAGAAGGTTCTCGTATAGAAATTAACACGATTCCTATTGAAGGAAAGTGCTTGGATTGTGATAAAACATTTCCTGTAGAAAATTATAAGTTTATCTGTCCCTATTGTGACAGTCATTTCGTACAAACCATTGGTGGCCGCGAACTACAAGTGACCTCCATGGATATCGATTGATAGAAAGGTTAGGACATGCAAGTTCAAGTTAAAACTAATGTATTGGCAAAAAATGATGCCATTGCAGAGTCCTTACAACAGTTGTTTAAGGAAAAAAATATTTTTGTATTTAATCTATTAGGTTCTCCAGGGGCTGGTAAAACATCTCTATTAGAGGCAACTTTACATGATTTGAAAAAAGATTACCGCCTTGCTGTTATTGAAGGTGATTTATTTACTGCTAAGGATGCGGAACGGATTCATGAATTAGGCGTTCCTGTTATTCAAATCAATACAGTGGGAGGTTGCCATCTTGATGCACAAATGATTCAAGATGCACTAGGTGATTTAAATCTTGATGAACTGGATATGATCATTATCGAGAATGTAGGTAACCTTGTATGCCCTGCAGAATTTGAGATTGGTGAAAGCATGAAGGTAACTGTATTATCTGTTACTGAAGGTGAGGATAAGCCTCTTAAATACCCATTAATCTTTAAAGAGTCAAAGGCTATCCTCATTAATAAGATAGATTTATTGCCTTATGTACCTTTCAAAAAAGATAAGGCCATACAAGATATACGTAATTTGAATCCAACAGGAGAGATTTTTGAAGTAAGTTGCACGGCCCATAATGGACTTGAGCCATGGTTGACATGGTTGCGTGCACAATTGGAGAGTAATCGATGAATCATTCTATTAAGAGCCGTATCGTAGCGGCACTTTTAGTAGGCTTATCTGCTACATCGGTAGGGTATGCAGCAGAGCCGGCTATTTCGACTGTGAAACAAACTGCGGTGGAATCTACAGAGAATGCAAATGATGTTGCACATACGGATGATAAGACAACTGTAGAAGCAGCGGGAACTGATGCGGCTGAGTCTGTTGCGTATATAGATAATGCACCGATTAAAGCTGTTAAAATCGATACAAAAACAAAAAAGGAAAGCACTAAAACAGGATGGCTAGCTGAACAAATGGCGGTTACCGAGTTTGGTGATTCCATACAGTTTTGGCAAGCAGCTAGCGAAAATGAAGGTCCATTACCTAGCGTAACGCAAAATAACTTGGCTGATATTGGTAAGTCTTATACGGCTAATAATTTGCCAGCTTTAGGGTCTGAAGATGATTATGCTATTGACGGGTATCGCTTGGGAGATCCGTTTGTAGCGCCTAAAGATGTAGAAAAAACAGTGGTTCGTGATAACTTTACGACGTACTATATGAAAGACTTGGAGGTGACCGTTTATACGGGACCTGCTCAAGAGCGTTTAGTAAATAATCAATTACGCGGTCAAGGTGCTACTTATTTCTTTGAACCGAATACTATTACTAATATTCATAGCACGAAAAAAGGCGTCCACACTGTACGCGATATTGGTGTTGGTAGCACGCGCATGGAATTGGTATTTGCCTATGGTAGCCCTATTGCGATGTGGCGTGATTTGAAAAATGAAAGTTATATCTTCCTATATGAAGGTCATTCCGAAAATTCATGGTCTCGAAAAAAGGAATTTAATAGTTCGATAGAGAATACAAATAATAATAGCCAACAACAATCTATGCTAGGGCAACAGAAAGAATATATTGCTTTCACCATCAAACAAAGCAATGTAGAGGCTGTTGATATGATTAGTGGACAAGTATGGCCAAGATTTGGATTGCCTAAAGCTCCAGTATATGATTTTCAAGCAGGTAAATTGACTGCTGATGATTTTGTGTTGCGTGGCTATAAATTAAATGATTATTTTGTTAATGATCCCAATAATGATTGGAAACATCAAGGTATGTTGTTTGGGTCCACATTTATTGGTTATAACGAATATGGCGTGAGTGTTGATAAAAAAAATCTCATCAATCGTGTTCTATTAAATATTTACACACCTACTCGTCGCGGCATTGCGATGGGGGATACTAAATACTTATTGCTCTTTGTATATGGTATGCCTACTCGTATTGTTGAATCTACAACAAATGCGGGCACATCTACTGTATATGAATATAAAAATCCAGCGGCAAGCGACTCATATTTGCAGTTTGCCCTAGATGATAAAAACCAATATATCAAATCCGTTATGTTATCTGACCGTCCAGTTAAGTAGGAACGGTTACAGCGAGGAGGCAAGGGATATGGTTACAGTTCAAGATGTAAGAGAACGTTGGGAACAAATTCAAGGTGATGATGAACGCATATTGTTTATCGTTGGTGGTCCTGGTTCTGGTAAAAGTTTGTTAATTCGTGAATTATCTGAACAAAAAGGTTGGAAGTACTTAGAGGCAAAACAACTTATTGAAGAAGAGTTTTTATTAGTACCTCGTGATGAAAGACCACAACTTGCAGAAGAAGTAATTCGCCGTGCATTAAGTCGTAGTGATACAGAAGTGGTGCTTATTGATGGTATTAATGTGTTGTTTGCACCGATTTTAAATTTAAATCCTCTTGAACTATTAAAGACTATTAGTAAAACATATCCGATTGTTGTAGGTTGGCGTGGTCATCTCGAAGGTGATCAATTATACTTAGAACACAATAATGATCCAAAACATGCGGTTGTAACAGTTACTAAACCTGAACGTGTTATGGTTATTGATTAATTAAAGCTATATTGATTACTGAGGGCATTATATATTGCCATGAGTTATGACCGCATTTATAAAGGTAGGTGATATCATGGAACAATATATAATTGCCCTCATTTTGGGTATTATAGAAGGTATAACCGAATGCATTCCTGTATCTAGTACAGGGCATATGATTATTATTGGGCATAATCATGGCTGTACCTGTTATGATCATTGTTTGCGTGTATGATTTGTTACGGGTAATCCATTTACTAGAGCTAAATGATATTATTATGTTTGCCATTGGCACATTAGTATCGTATATAGTAGGGTATATCACTGTAAAAGTATTTTTATGGTATTTAAATCGCTCTTCATTATCTTCCTTTGGATATTATAGAATTATTGTTGCTATACTAGCGATTATCTACCTTTATCTATGATTGCCGATGAGGAAAAAATGAAGTTTAAAAAGTTTAGAAAAAATACTTGCATAGGGTATCGTTTCATGTTATTATGATTAAGCACTAAGGGTTACCGCAGTGAACGAAAAAACTTCAAAAAAGCTTTTAAAAAGTTCTTGACACTTAGTGAGGCGGATGATAAAATACATCTTGTCGTAATGATGCTGGCGTAGCTCAATTGGTAGAGCAGCTGACTTGTAATCAGCAGGTTGTGGGTTCAATTCCTATCGCCAGCTCCATTTTATTTTTGGAGGGATTCCCGAGCGGCCAAAGGGAGCAGACTGTAAATCTGCCGTCTTCGACTTCGAAGGTTCGAATCCTTCTCCCTCCACCATTTATAGCGGGGTGGAGCAGTTGGTAGCTCGTCGGGCTCATAACCCGAAGGTCGCAGGTTCAAGTCCTGTCCCCGCAACCACAAAAATTCACAGTGAAATGATCGTTCATTGTGCTGGTGTAGCTCAGTCGGCAGAGCGTATCCTTGGTAAGGATAAGGTCACCGGTTCAATCCCGGTCACTAGCTCCATACATGGCGGCATAGCTCAGTTGGCTAGAGCAATCGGTTCATACCCGGTGTGTCCGCGGTTCAAATCCGTGTGCCGCCACCATTAAACCTCACGTTGGTGAGGATTTTTTATTTTCCATAAAATATAAATTGAAGCTGATGAGTGTAAAGATTACATTTGTCAGTTTTTTTATTTTAGAAGAATATTTGTATTTTTAGAAGTTTTTCTATATATGGTATAATAATGTATAAGGGAATCTTATATTCCATTGATAAATTAGGGTTAATATATTATATTAATACTAGAATGTAATTTGTTTTTGTGAAGGAGGATACAATCCTAATGGCAAAAGAAAAATTTGAACGTACGAAACCGCATGTTAACATTGGTACAATCGGTCACGTTGACCATGGTAAAACTACTTTGACAGCTGCAATCACTAAAGTATTAGCTGAAAAAGGTCAAGCTGAATTCCAAGATTACAGCAACATCGATAAAGCTCCAGAAGAACGTGAACGTGGTATCACAATCAACACTGCACACGTTGAGTATGAAACTGCTAACCGTCACTATGCACACGTTGACTGCCCAGGCCATGCTGACTATGTTAAAAACATGATCACTGGTGCGGCTCAAATGGACGGCGCTATCTTGGTATGTTCCGCAGCTGACGGCCCTATGCCTCAAACTCGCGAACACATCTTGTTGGCTCGCCAAGTTGGTGTTCCTGCAATCGTAGTATTCTTGAACAAAGCTGACATGGTTGACGACGAAGAATTGATCGAATTAGTAGAAATGGAAGTTCGTGAACTTCTTTCTTCCTACGAATTCCCTGGCGACGAAGTACCTATCGTTGTAGGTTCCGCTTTGAAAGCTTTGGAAGGCGACGCTCAATATGTAGCTAAAATCGACGAATTGATGGACGCTGTAGACTCCTACATCCCAACTCCAGTTCGTGATACTGACAAACCTTTCTTGATGCCTGTGGAAGACGTATTCACAATCACTGGTCGTGGTACAGTAGCAACTGGCCGTGTTGAACGTGGTCAAGTAAACGTAGGCGACACAGTAGAAGTTGTAGGCTTGAAAGAAAAAGCTGAACAATACGTAGTAACTGGTCTTGAAATGTTCCGTAAAACTTTGGATTCTGCAGTAGCAGGTGATAACGTTGGTGCATTGCTTCGTGGTGTAGACCGCAAAGACATCGAACGTGGTCAAGTATTGGCTAAACCAGGTTCCATCAAACCACACACAAAATTCAAAGCAGAAGTATACGTATTGACTAAAGAAGAAGGTGGCCGTCATACTCCATTCTTCTCCAACTACCGTCCACAATTCTACTTCCGTACAACAGACGTAACAGGTGTTGTAAACCTTCCTGAAGGTGTAGAAATGTGTATGCCTGGCGATAACGTAACAATGGATATAGAATTGATCACTCCAATCGCTATCGAAGAAGGTCTTCGTTTCGCGATCCGCGAAGGTGGCCATACAGTAGGCGCTGGCGTTGTAACTGAAATCGAAGGTTAATT
>ERZ781272.646-NODE-646-length-19590-cov-4.710161_pt1 | contig 19590 bp, 23 predicted proteins | sample MGYA00375850_ERZ781272 | MGnify/ENA primary metagenome ERZ781272 (study PRJEB29790, sample SAMN06051246) | human gut metagenome | host: Homo sapiens | place: USA: Cincinnati, Ohio | collected 2013-06-21 | study: EMG produced TPA metagenomics assembly of the Gut...
GCCGGAGAGATTGTGGCGGTTCCGGGAACCAGTGAGCATCAGTTGGGTCTGGCGCTGGATATTGTGGATGTATCCAATCAGCGTCTGGACGAAAGCCAGGAGAATACACCGGTGCAAAAATGGCTGATGCAGAATAGCTGGAAATACGGCTTCATCCTCCGCTATCCGACGGATAAGAGCGATATAACCGGAATCATTTATGAGCCGTGGCATTATCGGTATGTCGGAAAACAGGCCGCCAAGGAAATTTATGAGTCTGGGGTTTGCCTGGAGGAGTATTTGGGAAACGGATAAAAAGGCGGTCTTGAAGTGCAATCTAAATACTCAGATAGATGTGTAACATTTTGAAAGGTTTTCGTCTACATAAACATAGAATGGGAAAGGGAGGAGCTTTTTGAAAACTTTAATAAAATTAGCGGCAACTTTTTGAAAGGAACGGATATGGAAGCGAAACCGGTATGGAAGGTGTGGGGTGAGATTGTAGCTTGTTTGTGTGTGGCGGCAATTTTAATATTAGCCACTCCACTGATGAACAGTGATAGGCAGCCAGATGGTGTTATTGCTGTTGAACAGGTATATATTGCTTCAAGAAGAGGAGCTATATGTGGAGCTTGTTGAATGGCAGGGGCTTTAAAGCGATTGTAACAGACACGGCAACCAACAGTGTTTTTTCGGACAAAGCGGAATTGACGATCCTTTTTGACGAAGACTCAGAGATACGGATGAGTGCTGGGGAGTTGTTTCACTATGACGCGGATAAACCGAATGCAGAAGCTGTCGGATGGGAATCCGGTACGATTGTCAAGGTAAACTTTTTGAAGTATGCCAACTATTTGGAAGGCAAATACTACTATAATCAGTTGTTTGCGAGCCATGTTGAAGTGAGTACAACAAACTAAGATGAAGAAAGGCTGTCTCTTCTCAGAGCAGCCTTTCTTGCTATGTTCTAAATGATTTGTAATTTGTGTGTTTAATCGTATATAATTGTAAGGACATCTTGAAAACCAACCTTTCAGAATGGAAAAGGCAGACCTGCACAAAATAAAAAGTAGATAAAATGTTGAAAATTGCAATGTAATTTGAAATCCAAGTATGGGAGGTGCGCAAAATGAGGGATACGATTTTAATTGTGGACGATGAAGCGGATATTGTTTCTACGCTGGAAGATTATTTTATGTACAACAATTACGACGTAATGACCGCGACTAACGGTATGGAAGCGATCCATAAGGCAGGAAAGCAGCCGGATCTGATTCTGCTGGATATCAATATGCCCGACATAGATGGATTAGAGGTCTGCGCCCGGATACGGGATTTTGTCAGCTGCCCGATTCTGTTTTTAACTGCAAGAGTAGAAGACCGCGATAAAATCAAGGGATTTGGTCTGGGCGGAGACGATTACATTGTAAAGCCGTTTTCATTGGACGAGCTTGGCGCACGGGTGGCTGCGCATCTTCGGAGGGAACGCCGCAGAGGAGAAACGCCGAAAGTCCGGCTGGATGATAAACTGGCGATTGACTATACAGAACGGCGCTTGTACTTTAATGGTGAGGAAGTCTCCCTTGCCAAAAAGGAGTTTGATATTATTGAGCTGCTGTCCAGCTATCCGGGACAGATATTCAGCAAGGAACGGATTTACGAGCTTGTCTGGGGATATGACAGCGAGGGGGAGTCCTCAGTTGTGGCAGAGCATATCCGCCGTATCAGAACAAAGCTTGCGGCGGCAGACGCAAAGCCGTATGTGGAAACAGTCTGGGGAGTGGGATACAAATGGGCAAAATAAAAAATCTCTTCTACAAAAGATCCATCAAGACCATATTTATATGGTACATGCTGGGGTGCATTGTAACGGCCATCCTCTTTTCCCTGCTGTTGTCCAACACATGCCAGTTTGTCCAGTCTCGGATATATAACAAATATCAGACCATTTATGAAGAAACACATAAAGAAATAGAAGTTGAGAAAGGTCATTTGATAGCTTACTATACCAGAGATCTGCGTTCCTATTTCACGCCGTTTGAACAGCGGTTGGATGATGCAATGAGTTTTTTCAGTATAGCTGTCTATCCAATTTGCTTTATCTTCTGCATTTTGGGAACCAGCGTTTTGTTTTACCGGCGGCAGCTGCAAACCCCTCTTGCCATACTGGATCACGCCGCCGGGCAGATTGCGGACAACAATTTGGATTTCAAGGTGGTCTATAACAAAGAAGACGAAATGGGAAAGCTATGCGCCTCTTTTGAGAAGATGCGTGTGGCTTTGCAGGAAAGCAATGAGGAAATGTGGCGGCAGATGGAGGAACGCAAGCGGCTGAATACAGCGTTTTCCCATGATCTGCGGACGCCGCTGACGGTTCTGAAGGGACAAAGCGAACTGCTTCAGCAATATGCGCCGAAAATGTCTGCAGAAAAAGTGAGCGGCACATCAGAAATGATGCACCGGCACATTGTGAGACTGGAAGCCTATGTGCAGACCATGGGTGAGCTGCAGCGCCTGGAGGACATTGAAATCATTCGGCAATCGATCAGTATGGAGATACTCTATGAGCAGCTGCAGGAAACCGGAGAAGTTGTATGCATGGACAAAATGTTTTCCTGTGAATGTAAGGTAGGGATGGATACCGCTCTGTGTGTGGACACTGCCATTGTGCAGCGTGTATTTGAAAACCTGTTTGCCAATGCGGCGCGTTTTGCCAAAGAAAGAGTATCGGTTTCGGTAGACTCATCCGATGGATACCTGTATCTGATGGTTTCAGATGACGGAACCGGGTTTGCCGAGAAGGATTTGGAGAACGCAACAAAGCCGTTTTACAAAACGGTAAGCGAAACAGACAATGAGCATTTCGGTATGGGGCTGAATATCTGTAAGATCCTCTGCGAAAAGCACGGCGGATATATCCGGCTGAGCAACCGGAAGGGAGCGGTTGTTACTGCGGCATTCAGGCAGTGATGTTAAAACTAAAACGTGGCCGAGTGGCTCTGAAAATTTTTGAAAACAGTCTCATTGCATAGAACAGTAAAAATGATTAAAATGAAAGCAGGAGGTGTCAGATATGGCAAATGAAGATAAAAAAGATTTCAATGCTATGTTGCAAAATAGCAAAGACATGCCAAAGATTCAGACGATTACGGATCAGAAAAGCATTCAAAAATATGGTGGGGACAAAATGTACTTTGCACCGCCAATTGACTACGATAAGGTAATGAAAAGAATTCCATATGGAAAAGTGATTACCCTTGGAGAGATTCGTGAATACTTTGCCGAACAAAATGGGGCAGACTTTACAGAGCCGATTACGGCAGGAATTTTCACATCAATTGCAGCGTGGGCGAGTTACCAGCGTTCCGAGGATGAAACGCCTTATTGGAGAACCCTAAAGGCAAAGGGTGAGTTAAATCCGAAATATCCAGGTGGCATTGAAGCTCAAAAAGAAAAATTGGAGGCAGAGGGTCACACGATCATTCAGAAAGGAAGAACCAACATCAAGTACTTCGTGAAGGACTATGAAGAATCCCTTTTTGAATTAGATTGAGTTTTGGTTTATTGAAGGTATTAAGATTTTTATAGACCAATTCCGTAGACTCATATGGCGGATACCTATATCTGATGGTTTCGGATGACGGAAATGGGTTTGCTGAGAAGGATCTGGAGAACGCGACGAAGCCGTTTTACAAAATGGTAAGCGAAACGGACAATGAGCATTTCGGTATGGGGCTGAGTATCTGTAAGATCCTCTGCGAAAAGCACGGCGGATATATCCGGCTGAGCAACCGGAACGGGGCTGTGGTTACTGCGGCATTCAGGCAGTAACCTGCGGGCAAGTTTGAGAAGAGCAATAGAATTTGCAAGTGACCGAAATTGAGAATATGGATATAGTGAGGTGACTGAATGGTTGGTATTTATTTAAGCGGAACAGGAAATACTAAGCATTGTATAGAAAAGCTATTGCACTTATTAGATAAAACGGCGCAGGCCGTTCCTATTGAAAGTCTAAATGCAATAGAAATACTGCCGCAGCACGATTTTATCGTGCTGGCGTACCCTGTGCAGTTTTCCAATGCACCCATTATGGTAAGAGATTTTATCAAGCGCTATTCATCGCTTTGGAAAGGGAAAAAGGTATTGTGTGTTGCCACAATGGGGCTGTTTAGCGGTGACGGAGCTGGCTGCTCCGCACGTGTGTTAAAAAAATATGGCGCAAAAGTAGTTGGCGGTTTACATATTCAGATGCCGGATTCGGTTTGTGATGTGAAACTGCTCAAAAAGTCGGTTGAACAGAACCGGGAAATCATTAAAGCGGCTGACAGGAAAATTGAAGAGACTGCTGAAAAGATTAAAAAAGGCAAGTATCCCCATGATGGTATTTATTTCTATGACCGAATCGCGGGACTTCTCTGCCAAAGGCTTTGGTACTATGGGAAAACAAAGAACTATGCGAACGATTTGAAAATCGGGTCAGAGTGTATTGGATGCGGTTTATGTGAAAAGCTATGTCCTGTGAGAAATCTTCATGTGGAAAACGGAAAGGCTATTGCAGGTAATCACTGCACAATGTGTTATCGCTGCATTAGCTCCTGTCCTCGAAAAGCAATTACGCTCTTAGGAAATGAAGTAGTCGAGCAGTGCCGCTTTGAAAAATATATTCCATGATTTAGTGTTAGACCAGCTATAGAAAAGTTGAAATACAGTTTGGAAGACCCAATTTGAACAGACAGCCCCCACTATGGAGGCTGTCTGTTTATTTTGGCACCTAATTTTTTTCATCCTGTAGATAAAAAGTTGAAAATCTCTTTCTATCCTATACCCATCAGATGAGAGACACATCTGAGGAAAGGAGCTTTTTCAAATGAATAATTCCATTGAAATCAAAAATCTGAATAAATTTTATGGAAAGAAACAGGCGCTGTATGATGTCAGTCTTTCGATCCATCAGGGAATGTTCGGACTGCTTGGCCGCAACGGTGCAGGTAAAACCACGCTGATGAAAACCTTGGCTACACTGCTTCAGAAAAAGGACGGCGAAATTATGGTTTGCGGTGTTCCCATCGAAAACGCTGGAGAAATCCGAAAAATAATCGGGTATCTTCCGCAGGAGTTTTCCATGTACCCATCTATGAATGTGGGAGAGGCCATGGAATATCTGGCGATCCTTTCAGGGCTGAACGGTGACGAAAGAAGAAAACGCATCGACGCATTGCTGAAAAAGGTGAATCTGTCAGAACACAGGAACAAAAAGGTAAAGGCGCTTTCCGGTGGTATGAAGCGAAGGCTTGGAATTGCCCAGGCGTTATTAAATGATCCTAAGGTGCTGATTGTTGACGAACCCACCGCCGGCCTGGATCCGGAAGAGCGCGTTCGCTTCAGAAACCTGCTGTCCGAGATTGCGGAGGATAAAATAGTCATTCTCTCCACACATATTGTAGGAGACATCGAAGCCACATGCGAGGATATTGCCATTATCAATGAAGGCAGAGTCATCTATAACGGTACAGTGGATGAGCTGCTGCAGGCATCCGAAGGCAGAGTGTTTACCATGACAGCTTCCAAGAGAGAACTGCCGCAGCTCAAAAGGCAGCTTTCCATTACCAGCATGCACACGCAGGGCAATAAAGTCCATATCCGGTTTATTGCGGATACCTTGATGCAAGGTGCCAAAGCCTGCGAACCGAACATTGAGGACGCATATATGCTGTATCTCCATACCAGCGGGGTACGCGATATCCTGGGCGAAATCGGAGGTGAGTGGTAATGCTGTTTGTACGGGAAATGAAGAAAATCGTGGTATCCATTCCCTATCTCATCTTTGTTGCGGCGATTGTAATCGGATTGTTCTCCCAGGGTGTTTTTCAATTTAAGGATGACTTGCTGCAGGAGCCGCAGCCGGGAGGAGTCAGCGGCAGTTATGGGTATAAGTATGAGGAAATTCCGGAGATGGTCATGCCATCTGCGCTGCGTAATCTACTGTCTGAGTTCAGTGACAATAACTACACGACCTATCCCATTGGGTTTATCAAACATGTCAAGCTCAGTGAAGGTGAGCAGACAGGAATAGCTGAAATCCTTTCTGAGATTACGGGAATCAACAAAGAAACACTTTTACAGGAAGTGGCGGGAATTGATTCCGGCAGCCCTGACAATTACACTTTTCAAATCGGTAGAGACAATATGCAGCAGGGAGAGGATGGCGGCTTTACCATAGACTCAGATACAAAGCAACAGAGCGAACCGGAAAAGCTGGTCTTTGCCGTGCGTGATGACTTAGAATATTCCCGCTTTCAGGAGCTGATGAAGCAGGCGGATGACTTACTGGGCGGCGGTTCAAAATATGCACCTGATTCCCTGTCTCAGTATGGGACAGTTCCGCTGACCTATGAGGAGGCAAAGGAACGGTATGAGCTTGCTTTAAGCTCGGATCAGATCACCGGTGGATACGCTCGCTTGTTTTCAGACTATGCAGGCGTGATGGTGCTTTCCATTCTGCCGGTATTTCTGGCGGTGATTCTGTGTATGAAAGACCAGCGCACCAAAATGGAGGCGTTAATCTACACAAAGAAGACATCTGCTGTTAAACTGACATTGGTTCGCTACCTTGCGCTGGTCACGGCAGCAATGCTTCCGGTGATTTTCCTGTCATACCTGTCGAATATGCTTGTCTGGAGCGCTTACAGCGGAATGGACCTGGGTTACCTGGCTCCGCTGAAATACGATTTGGGATGGCTGATGCCCAGCGTGATGATATCCACGGCAATCGGCATGTTTCTGACGGAGCTGACCGGTACACCGATTGCGGTTGCCGTGCAGGGACTGTGGTGGATGTTCGATGTCAATCTGGGCATCAAAACTGTCCGTTCAGGATATTCCCTGTTACGTCTGGCTCCCCGCCATAATGTTGGCGCAGACAGCTGGTTCCGGACACAGGATTACCTTGACCATTTTCAGAACCTGATGCGAAACAGATTATTGATGGCAGGACTTTCTCTGCTGTTGGTTATCTTCACAGTTCTGGTTTATGAAGCAAAAAGAAAGGGGAAATTCGGTGGAAATGAATCAATCAAAAGAGCGGTTTCCGGTTTTAGAAATCGCAAAGATCAATCTCAGGCATAACTCGCGTTTGTCAATTGCCGTAGCTGCAGTCTTATGCCTGCTGGTGCCGCTGCTGATTGGCACGTCCAATCTGGATCAAAAATCCGCCGCCATGCCGCTGGAAATGTTTGTATCCCTGATTGGTATTGTGCTGTTGACGCCGGTATTTCAACCGGAACAAAATGAGGAGATCAACGATCTGGTATCTTCCAAGTATTGCAGCACAGAACGGGTTTATCTTATACGAACGGTGTATTCCGTGACAGCGGCAGTCTTGCTCATTGCCATATTTACAGTGTATATGAAAATGCGCAGCTGTGATGTGATGCTGGTTATGGCTTTAGGAACGGCAGCAGACGCTGTATTCTTAGGTTCCATAGGAATGCTGACCTCGGCGCTTACTGGAAACACAGTCATCGGATATATGCCGCCGTTGCTGTATTATGCGCTCAATATCGGTATGGGACCGAAGCTGGGCAGCTTCTATCTGTTCTCCATGGCCATCGGTGATTACAAGGCAAAAATCTGGTTGTTTGTTGCAGGCGTTGCGATGATGGCAGCCTCCCTGCTCTATCAAAAGATTCGTAGGCGTACCATATAAGAAAAAGCGCCAATTTCTACCTTGTTGACATTGATACTCAGGCACAGGGGCTTGTAGATTAAATGAAACAGGCACATGGTATCACAAAGAAGAAAATGCCTAAGAATGGACGGATGAATAACATAAAGGCATATCCGGTGGGGATTGTTGTGAATGAAGAAATCATTTTAGTATAGGCAGAGAAAGGCAGCAGGAAGAAACCTCTGCTGCCTTTCTCTTTTGGGAGTAATTATTGAACGGTCTGAAATCTCGTGTTATAGGGTATATAATTTCCTACATGTGAAACTTGGGAATTTGAACTGCGATTTTCCTGTGTATTTTCCTTAAAACCCATTGACAGCTAACGAGTATTAGCTTATAATATAGCTAATGAACATTAGCTGAAAAGAAGAGGCAATATGAGTGCAGAAAATACAAAACAAAAAATTATGATAGAAGCCCTAAAATTGTTTTCGCAATATGGGTATGAAGCAGTTAGCGTAGACCAAATTGCAAAAGCAGTAGGAATAAAAGCTCCATCCCTATATAAGCATTACAAAAGCAAGCAAGATATTTTTGACAGTATTCTTGCTAAGATGGAGCAACTCGACGAGGAAAGAGCAAAAGAATTTGATGTGCCAGAAGGAACGATTGAACAAATGCCTGAAAAATATAAAACAACACAAATCCACCAAGCGATTGCTTTTAGTAACGCTCAATTTATTTATTGGACGGAGGATGAATTTGCTTCTTGTTTCCGAAAAATGCTGATCTTAGAGCAATTTCGTAACGAAGAAATGAGCCGTCTATATCATCAATATATTTGCTCTGCTCCACTTGACTATGTTTCTGACTTGCTTTTTAGTTTGGGGTTTGCAGACTATCGGGAATTAGCCGTTGAGTTTTTTGCACCGATGTTTCTTTTATATAGCGTTTATGACGGTTCGACAAATAAGGAAGAAATCAAAAAATTATTAAACAACCATTTTGAAAAAATGCGTTTTCGATTAGAAAGCGAAAGTAAGAAATTAAAACATTGTTCACTTATTGAAAGCAATAAAATCAATAATTTATAATTTGGAGGTAACAGAATTGGAAACAAAAAACATATCTATGGTAGACTTAGTGCTTGAAGCACATATCGGATTGGAACGACAAGGACCCGGAAGTCCCGAAGTTGTTGAACAGGCTCTCGGATTTCTTAAACCACTAAATCAGTTTTCACAAATTGCAGATTTAGGATGTGGAGCTGGGGGACAGACTATGCTGTTGGCACAATACTTATCTGGGACAATTACCGGTCTGGATATGTTCTCTAATTTTATAGACAAGCTAAACGAAAATGCAAAAAGCCGAAATTTAGAAAACAGGGTAACGGGCATCACTGGCTCTATGGAGAATCTGCCATTTCAAAAAGATTCTTTGGACCTAATTTGGTCGGAAGGTGCAATTGACAATATTGGTTTTAGAGAGGGGCTTTTACATTGGCACGACTTTCTTAAAATAGGGGGTTTTGTTGCAGTAACTTGTCCGTCTTGGTTTACGAAGGAACATCCGATTGTTGTTGAAAAATTCTGGTCTGATGCAGGAAGCTGCATAAATTCTATTAGTAATAATATAGAAGCCATGCAGGAATGCGGTTATCAGTTTGTTGCGTCCTTTGCTTTGCCAGAATATTGTTGGACAGATAACTACTTTATTCCACGGAAAGCAGCAATTGACAAACTCTTGGAGAAATATGCCGGTAATGAAACGATGATTGAATATTCCGCACAAAACCAATATGAAACGGAGCTTTATTCAAAGTATAGCCAACATTACGGTTATGTGTTTTATATCGGGAGGGCTATATAAATCCCCATTTTGCAATATATCATCACAGAGCCAGACGCACAGACGCAGAGCTGACGAATTTGTGAGAATGAAATCTTGAACTCACAGTTTGTCGGCTCTATTCTTTTATACAGCACATAAAGAGGCAAAGGACCGGTACGAGCTTGCTCTAAACTCAGCTCAGGTTACCGGTGGATACGCTCGCTTATTTTCTGACTATGCAGGCGTGATGGTGCTTTCCATTCTGCCGGTATTTACTGAGCATTGGTGCTTTTCTTTTGTGATAAAGTTTTAGAACATATTAGATACAATCACAACAGATTTTTTTAAACCGGTTTAGAGGATAATTAGAGATTGCTTTGATACAATACTTGGGAACTGCTGGTAAATGCAAAATGGAAAGGAGATCAAAATGAAGAAAAAAGCAAGTAAAATACTGATGCTGACAGGAGTATTGTGCGTCATAGGAGTTACGGTTTGCGCCTGCCAGAGTACTAAGGAAGCCCCTGATCAAAAGCAGGAACAGGAAAATATGGAAGGCGCAGAATTGGGAGAAGATGCAGCAGAAGCTGAATTAAACATGGAACCAGAAAAAGATGATATGGATGAGGAGAACGGTAACGAGCCTTCCTCTGAAACAGAAGAACCAAATGATAGCAAAGAAAAGCCGGTTGAGACAGGAAAATCAAACGACGGCAGCATTAAAGAAGATTCCCCAAACCTGGAAGGAAGCATTAAAGAGATTAAGGAAACACAGCTTACGGTTGTGGAAGCGATTACAGGACAGTCGGAGCGCGGTGGAGATATTATGGTAGATCCAGGAAGCGGTGATGATTCCGAATTTAACAAGATTGAGGTTACATATGATGAGGATACCGTATTTGTCATAAAGACCATTTATGATGGTGGCGCGAGGTTTGAGACTGAAAAAGGGGTGGCGTCCGATCTTGCTGCGGGACAGATGGTTCAAGTATGGGGAACCTCCACAGCAGACGGGCTGAAGGCAGCGCAGATCACCATTGTAAAAGTGGAATAAAGCAGTTCCTGATTCTACTGATCGGCTTTTATGGATTTGAAGTTAGCTTTCTCTTTGCGCTTGTATATTTCAGGTATCTGAAGTATAATAAAGCTGGGAGGGATGCAAATGAACTATCTCACTGCGAAAGAAGCCGCAGAAAAATGGATGGTATCCAGCCGTATGGTTGCATACTATTGTGAGTCGGGGAGAATTGATGGGGCTGTAAAAAGAGGAAAGACCTGGCTTGTCCCCTCAGATGCTGAAAAACCCATAGATAAGCGGTGTTCCAGAAAGATTGTAAAAGCCAAAGATGATCAATCTGGCAAAAATGTACTGGGCGCCGGAGACGAAGAAGCTGTAGTCTATCATACGAAAGACATTTTCAATCATCTTGGTCTTACTCGTGAAACACTGAGGTATTATGAGGAAATCGGTTTGATTAGACCCAAAAGAGGGCAGAACAGTAAGTATCGGGAATTTGATTTATATGATATGTCCCGCTTGATGTCCATTGATTTTTATAAAAAACGGGGGTTTTCTCCGATTGAAATAAAAACCTTACTGACAGCAGAGCCAGAGGAATACTCCGGAATGATTGACCATCAGATTGAAAATCTGCAGGCTCAGATGGACCGCCTTTCCAAGATGCAGAAGCGGTTGAGGGAAACACAGCGGTTTTACCAGGATTTTGCTGAAAGCACCGGCAAGTTTGAGATTCGGGAATTTCCCCCGTATTATGTTGCCGAGCGGTTCCCTTCCGTGGCGTCCTTTAACGAATACAAAGATAAAGTGCTGCGCTTTTTGAATCTGGAAGATGAAGATATTCTTTCAAGTATGATTCGGGTGCTCACTTTTGATAAAACAGGCTATAAAGGCTCAGAGATGTATGTGGTTAAACCTGCTGGAAAAGCGCATGGCAGGCCGAATAAAGAGTATCTGGAGTATGGAAAATGTCTATATACTACATTGCTGGCAGACAATAGCGATACATCTATTCCTGAGAAAATGTTTTCTCTATGTCATGAATGGGCTGAACAAAATCATGCAGCATTTCGTGGCATGGTATATATATTCATCCGTATGTCAATGCTGAGTGGTCAGGGGGATAAGCACTTTTACGAGGTATGGGTTCCCTTGAAATAATTTTTACAAATATTTTTATATACTTCCCTCTTGACTTGGGGGTTTCCACCGGCCTTACACTTTATTTGTAAGGCCGGTGATTTTTATATCCGGGCCGAGTCAGATGGAAGGGAGAAAAAGAATGCGTTTGCTCATTGTCAATACACTGCCAAAAGACTGTGCAGAAGTTGAGAAAGCAATTTCCAGCCTGATAGGGAAGGCGTCGGAATATAAGATTTTCCATACAGAAGATATCAAAATCATGCCTTGTATGGGTTGCAATGATTGTTGGCTAAAAACGCCCGGTATTTGTAGGATGAAAGATGGATACGAGCAGCTGCTGCGGACCTACCTGCAGTATGATGCAGTGATTTTTATGTCCGGTACAGCTTTGGGTTTTATTGATTATAAAATGAAGAATATTGTAGATCGGATATTGCCAATAGCAACGATGTATACCAGAATTGAGAATGGTCAGACACGCCATATTCCGCGCTATGAAAAGGAATTACGCTTTGGCCTCTTATATGCCGGCAACGGAAATCAGGAGTACCTGAAGCGTTGGATGCAGCGGTTCTGTCTCAATTTTCACGGAGTCAGTCTGGGGGCATTCCCCATTGCGGCTTGTGAGGAGGTATCGTTATGCATGTAGTAATTATCAGCGGCGCCGCACGGCCTCGGTCTAAGAGCAATACGGCGAAAATTATTGACGCTTTTTGCGTTGGCCTGAGCAATAGCCGGAATACATCGGAGATTTGGTATCTGTCAGACCGAAAGCAGTGGGAGAGTGCGAAAACCGCTTTTGCGGAAAATGAGAATATCCTGTTCGCCTTGCCGCTCTATGTGGAGAGTGTGCCGGGGATTATGCTGGAGTTCTTAGCGGGCCTGTCCGCAAAAGCTCAGGCTGGGACTCGGATTTCCTTCCTTCTGCAAGGCGGATTCCCGGAAGTTTCCCAAGGGCGGTGCTGCGAAGAGTTTTTACAGACGCTGCCGAAGCAGTTTGGATGTGAGTATGGCGGTACTTTTATAAAAGGCGATATGTTCGGCCTTGGTCTGATGGGAGAAAAGCTGGGGGCAAAGCTGCTGCAGCCGTTTACTGAAGTTGGACAGCGGTTCGGAGAGTGCGGTCATTTCATTTCGGAAATCATCGAGGCTTTCTCCATACCGGAATATCTGTCAGAAAAACAGATCCGTATGGCCAACGGTCCGCTCAGACACATTCAGAGGCTCATTATGCGCTATATTGCCAAACGACTTGGATGCAAGACAAGCTTAGGCGCAAAGCCGTTTCGTGAAATAAATTAGCCAAGAGGGATACAGGAGGAACCGATATGATACAAATCCAAAACCTAATAAAAACTTTTGAGGGAAAAGAAGTGCTGCGACGGTTCAATATGAACGTGAAGCAAGGCAGCATTTATGGACTTCTCGGCGCAAACGGCGCCGGAAAGACCACAACCTTTAAATTGATTACTGGTCTGCTGCAGCCAACTTCCGGAACAATTCGCTTTCATGGAGATGAAATCCACACGCATAACAGAAAGTTCTTGAAAGAGATGGGAATTCTGATTGAAACGCCTGTTTTCTATGAGCATCTTTCTGCAAGAGAAAATCTGGAGATTCATCTAAGCTATATGGAGTGCGATTTTGCAAGTATTGACGAGAGCTTGGCTATGGTTGGACTTGCCGACACAGGGAGACAATCCGTTTTTAAATTTTCTCTGGGTATGAAGCAGCGCCTGGCCATTGCGAGGGCGATCAGCCACTCTCCAAAGCTTTTGGTATTGGACGAACCCATTAACGGGCTTGATCCTATGGGAATCCGTCAAGTGCGGGAGTTGTTTTTAATGTTGGCCAAAGACCGTGGTATGACGATTTTGATTTCCAGCCATATTCTAAATGAGATTGAACATGTAGCAGATCGGGTTGGCGTCTTGGTAAATGGAACCATTGCCAAAGATGTTTCCATATCGGAGGTAAAAAACAATAATCCAAATGGGTTGGAGGACTATTTTTTCAATATCATGAGCGGAGGTGTGGGGAAATGAATTTATTGAGATTGGAACGGAAGAAAACGAATATCAAACCCTACTGTTTTGCGGCAGCGATGATATTTGTCTGTCTGTTAGGATTAACCTACATATTTGCCTGGATACCGAGCCTTGGAACAGCAGATTCCAATGCTACAGCGTTATTTTCAAACTATAAAGGAATATCAGCGATAAGCGGCGCTATTGCACTGATGTCATTTTCAGCCTTAGCGTCTGCCATGGGTTATCGGTATGTGATAAAGGAATTCAGTGGTACAAGCGCAGTCCTTCTTTTTACTTATCCCATTGACAGAAAGAAGCTGGTCTGGGCAAAGATTAAATTGTTGACGGCCTTCATTAGTGCGGCAGTTCTGCTGGTTTCTATCGGATGTTTTGTGATCTTCGCCGTAACCGGACAACTGTTTTCTTTGGTGGACGACACGCTTCCTTTGACGGATTATATTCTGATTATCCGAAACGCTTTTGTGCTGGCATGTCTTACAAACGGAATAACCCTCTGCGCATTGCGAGTCGGATTTATCAAAAAATCTAATTCAGTGACAGTGATCTGTGCAATCGTTTTCAGTATGCTGCTGGTGAATTTGGCAGCGGATATCAATAACAGCTTCAAAATTACGCTCGTACTGTCGGTCATTACTCTGCTTGCCGGGTTATTACTGGTATGCAATATGGCACGGAAAGTAGAAAACATGGAAATCTGACAGCAGTAGATGCCTCTTGATAAAACTAATCCAATTAGTTATAATATAAATACGGATAGTTTTGGAGGTGCGAAATGGCAAGAGCAGGTCTTGATAAGGAAACGGTGATAAAGAGAGCAGCTGAACTGGCAAATGAAGTAGGAATTGAAAAGATCACTTTGAAATTGCTTGCGGAAAAACTAAAGGTTCAATCTCCATCGCTGTACAATCATATTAAAGGGATTGAGGATCTGCAAAAGGAAATTATGCTTTTTGGCTGGAAGCAAATGGATCAAGCTATGACGGATGCGGCTGTATGTGTCAGCGGATATGAGGCGTTAGAAGCAATCTGCCGTGCGTTCTATCAGTACGCAACTGAAAATCCGGGCGTCTTCAATGCGATGCTTTGGTATAACAAATTTCAAAGTGAGGAAGCGCAGAATGCAACTGAAGGGATGTTTTCCATGATATACAGAGTTTTTTCGACGCTTAATATATCAAAAGAAAATAGCGACCACCTAATACGCACATATCGCGGATTCTTGGAAGGCTTCGCCTTACTGGTAAATAACCATGCGTTCGGGAATCCGCTATCCATTGAGGAAAGCTTTGAAATTTCATTGCAGGTTATAATAGCGGGAACGAAGGCGCTGGAGGGGAAAAAGTAGTTTTTTTGAAAAAAAGCAAAATTTCCTGTCACGCAGACGAGAAAGGGTTGTCTAATGATATATACGGATAAAATCCTGCATTGAAGCGCCGCAGGGTTTGATGTTTGGAATCAATCGTTTCCTTATATGTTCCCGTATAAAATATCATTGGCACTTCAGAAAAGAGGAATCATGAATCAGTTTACGAACGAAGAATTATTGGATTTGGTCCAGAAAGCGACATCCGGGGATAAAAAATCCCTTGAGACCATTGTGCTTGGTGTACAGGATCTGGTGTTTAACCTTTCCCTGCGTATGCTTGGAACTTTCCATGATGCAGAGGATGCAACACAGGATATCCTGCTGAAAGTCATCACCCACCTGTCGTCCTTTAGGGGTGAGAGTTTATTTTCAACCTGGGTATTCAGTATTGCGACCAACCATCTGAAAAACTACCAGAAGCATATGTTTGCCAAGTTCCCTCTCAGCTTTGAGTTTTATGGGGACGATATCAAAAACGCAAAGATCAAGGATGTGCCGGATCTGACACAGAATGTAGAGCAGTCTATTCTGGCTGAAGAGCTGAAGCTTTCCTGCACCAATGTTATGCTGCAGTGCCTGGACGCTGAGAGCCGCTGCATCTTCATACTGGGTACGATGTTCAAGCTGGACAGCCGTATCGCCGGAGATATGCTGGGGATTACGCCGGAAGCCTACCGCCAGCGTCTGTCAAGAGTCCGCAAAAAGGTGGCAGATTTCTTAAAGGAATACTGCGGCGAATATGGAAACGGAACATGCCACTGTGCAGACAGGGTAAACTATGCTATCCAGAATCGCAGAATCAACCCGGCGCAGATGGACTTTACCACTGCTGTGCCAAAGGAAATGACGGATTTTAAGGAAGCAATGGAGGAGATTGATGGGATTTCCCATGAATTTTCCTTCTGCAAAACCTATCAGTCTCCGGGAAGCCTGAAAAAATTCATTGAGGATTTTCTGAGTGGCCCAACCTTTTCGGTTGTCAGAAACGTATAAGGGGAGGTTGGGGAAATGGATACAAAATGGATTTTGAAGTACCTGACCGATTTGAGCGAATATAATAACCGCGAATGGTACCATGCTCACAAGGCGGAAAATAAAGAGGCAAACGCACAGTTCGAGGAACTGCTCCAGACTCTCATTCTGCGTATTGGAGAGTTTGACAGCAGCGTTCTGCATAACCAGCCCAAGGAGCTTACCTTCAAACTGGTGAGAGATACCCGATTCAGTCATGATAAGTCTCCGTACAATCCTGCATTCCGCGCACACATCGCTTCAAAGGGCAAACTGCCTGTTCCGGTAGGATATTATCTGATGATCAAACCGGGGGGACAGTCCTTCCTCGGCGGCGGATTGTTTGCCGATATGTTCAGAGAAGCAACGGAAATGATCCGTGACTATATTACGGAACACGGCGAGGAGTTTGAAGAGATTATCCATGCGCCGGAATTCCAGAAGTATTTTAGAGTACAGGGCACATCACTGAAGAACGTTCCTGCCGGGTATGACAAGGAACATCCGCAGGCAGAATACTTAAAGTTCAAAAGCTGGTATTTGGAATATCCGGTAGCAGACGAAGTTATTGCCGATGCGAAGCAATTTGTGGAAGAGGCCACAAAGCTGTTTGAGATTATGAAGCCGTTTAATGATTATCTGAATAAAGCCCTTGAAGGGTTTCAGATGCCAACAAGATAGAACTGCAGCTCGGAATTTATTTGAGAATATGATTGTGAAGCAATGCCAGACGGGATAGCCGATTTGACAAATGATTCTGTTCAGGATTTTTATGATGTGTGGCAGTTTCATGCAGATATTGAGTTGGCCGAGATCCGAATGCAGGAGACTGAGGTTGTGGATGTAAAGTGGGTACAGGGACGAGCTTCTGGTTATGTACGAAAAAGGAGGGCTTCTGCATCCTCTGCTCACTGTAAAATGACAAAAAAGGTCGAGAAGGCCGTTTTGAGAAAAAGTAAAATAGGAAGAGAACTGTAAAACACAAGAATAAACCAAGGTTCCGGCAAGGCTGCTGTGATACTCTTTATAAAGAACGCAATTTCAGAGCAAGCTGTCAGATCTATATCAGCTTTATCTGAATAGAATCCTGCAGGGGAAAAGGTAAACCCAACTCCTGCGGAAAAATATTTGCAGGGTCAGGCTATCAGTTGGTACGGTCTGAATGCGAGGAAAACTAGGAAAGGATCAGCTATAATGAAGTGATATAATAGCGCAACTGTATTATGGAATGGATGCAACGATTGAACCAGTCAATTGAATACATAGAGCAGCATATAACGGAGGAGCTGGATTATGAAAAGGTAGCGGAAGTGGCTGGCTGCCCGTCATACTATTTCCAGCAGATGTTCCTCTATATGACGGATATGACACTGCGCGAATACATACGGCGGCGCAGGTTATCCCTGGCGGCAGTAGAGCTGCAAAAGGACACCGGAAGAGTCATTGATATCGCTGTCAAGTATGGGTATGAGTCTCCGACAGCGTTTACCAGAGCGTTCAAAAGCTTTCACGGGATTGTGCCTTCTGTCCTGAAAACAGAAAATGTCCCACTGCAGGCATATCCGCCGCTGCAATTCCATGTTTCTGTGAATGGCGGACAGCCGTTGAAATTCAGGGTGGAGGAAAAGACCGCGTTTCGGATTGTGGGTGTTCCCTCTCCGCTGGATCGGGATCTCAGCAGGAATTATGAGGCAATTCCTTCGGTATGGGATAAAGCGCTTGCGGACGGGACGCTGGATAAGCTTGGCTCCCTTATGGACGGAAGGCCCCAGGGACTGCTGGGGGTCAGCGTACACCATACGGAGGACTGGAGGTATCTGATCGCAGTTTGCTCAGAAAAGAAGAGCAATGAGTTTGAAGAGTATTATATTCCCGCCTGCAAATGGGCGATTTTTGAAGGGCGCGGCTCAAACCGTTCCCTGCAGGAACTGGAAAAGCGCGTGATTACGGAGTGGCTTCCTACTTCCGGCTATATATATGCCAACACGCCGGATATTGAGGTGTATATCAAGGCCGATCCGCAGGATGCCATCTATGAATACTGGATACCGGTTCTATAACTGCATTTGGAGGGATGAGACGATGGGCGACACAAAGATCAACTACGATGAACAATTTGGCATGAACACATTCAGACGAGAAATTTGTGCGGCATTGGGGGAGACGTTCTGGGAAACGCTGACAGACGGGATGACACTGCCGGATATAGAAACCGAGGGAGCCTGCCACTGTGCGAACATGCGTGCTTTTATGAAGCGCTTTGAGAAGATGGCTGACAAGGAAACGGTAAGAGCTATTCTCTGTAAGGTGCGTCATGGACTGCATCCGTCCCAATCGTCCTGGGCGCATGATGAGTTTCTGCAAATCGGTGATTTGGATGCGTTTCTGAAAGTTCATCATGATGTGGAATTAGAGAATTTTATCAGATTGAATCAGGAGAATCAAGATTTCTACGGACAAGAAATCACCGATGAGGTTCTGGAGTTTATCAGAGATAATCCGGCGATGCTGGCTCCGGTGCGAAAGGGCAATAAGCTGATCTGCATGGCCTTTCCCGCCAATATGGATGCATATCTGAAAGCAGAGGACAGCATGATGAAACGCTATCATGCGTGTCACTGTCCCTTTGCTAAAGAATCCATCCTTTCAGGAGAAACGGTATCGGCGGAGCTATGCTATTGCAGTCTGGGGCATGTGATGAACTTTTCAGAAGCCTTCTTAAATAGAAAGCTTGATGGAAAGGTCGTGCGTTCCGTACTGAACGGAGACATGACCTGTGAGTACGAGATCACGATTCCGGAGGACATCATGGAGCAGTATGTAACGCTCCGGGAATCCCAAACCCTCATAGAAAATTACTACCGATACTATAAAGCCTTCTGTCTGTCAGGAGTAGTCGAGCTGCATAAAGGTCCGGTAGACTGGATTACACCAAAGAAAGGAAAGACCGGACCATCCTTAGCGTTCCATGTGCAGCTTAGTAAGGACCGCTGCCAGGAACAACTGCAGGAATTGATTGCGGGAATTAAGGAAAAGACCGTTCCGAACCGGTGGATGATCACGCCTGATTCCCAGCCGGAAAATATCCGTGAATTATTGAAGGCAAACGGATTTCAGGATCTCTCTGAGACTGCGGAGCAGCCTGAACCGGGAATGTTTCTGCAAGCATCTGATTTTGCGCCCTGTTCACCGGACGAAAACCCCGATGTTGTGTGCAGAGAGGTACAGACGCGGGAGGACTTTTCCTCTTGGGTAGATGTGGTAAACACTGCCCTGCACGGCTGGAAAATGATCGATGCGGAGAACTACTATACGTGGACAAAACAGGAGAATATGCGGTTTTATCTTGCTGAGATTGATGGAAAAGCGGTTTCTACGGCGGCTACAATCCAGACAGGGGGTTCAGCTTCCTTCGAAATTGTGTTTACCCTGGGAGAAAAAAGGGGGGGGAAAAGAGTTTTTTTTAAAAAAAAAAAGAAAAAATTTTTTTGGGTTTTTTTTTTTTTTTTTTTTATAAAAAAAA
>ERZ781272.647-NODE-647-length-19590-cov-4.400717_pt1 | contig 19590 bp, 17 predicted proteins | sample MGYA00375850_ERZ781272 | MGnify/ENA primary metagenome ERZ781272 (study PRJEB29790, sample SAMN06051246) | human gut metagenome | host: Homo sapiens | place: USA: Cincinnati, Ohio | collected 2013-06-21 | study: EMG produced TPA metagenomics assembly of the Gut...
TGTCTCTTTTCCGGCGCCTCGTGTAGTGGGCCTGCCGATCCACTCGGATATCTTCACCATTCTGCCGCTCATCGGCATCTTCCGTACGCTGAGCGTGCCGGTCTCACTCGCCTTCCTCCTGGCGACGATGTCAATTTCCATCCCCGAAATCGTCTTACTCAGCCGGGCGTTCAAGGCAAAGTTCATCGCGGTTTATACCGGCGTGCTCTTTGTGCTCTCCGCGGTGCTCGGAGGCCTGATGATGCTTGTGCTGTAAATCGCGGAGATTTCCCCGCAGGCTAACAAAGGCTGTTTCAGCTGTGAAACCCCCGAAAGTAGGAATTGATAGGACCGGCAGTCCATATGCTGCCGGAGAGTAACATCAATAAGAATGGGAAGAAGCGCGCCGGTCTTCGGCGCGCTTTCATATAGGTTAGGTGGAAAAGGGCTTGAAGGATTTTCTGGTGCATTAACAAGTCTGTCAATTCATGAAAATTACAAAAAACAACCCTTAAATAGACAACAATGACAAAAAACCCCTTTAGTATTTGCTAACTAGATGCACTTTGCTCAAAAAAGGTTTATAATGAAAAGGCAATAGGAAGACGGAAAGAAAGGGGAGTGGGGCTTTTGATCAAACAGTTTTTAAAAAAATATGGCTGGAGATATCTGCCCGGAGTATTATTCTTGGTACTAAATTCCTACGTGCTGTCGCTGACGCCAATTTATCTTGGAAATGCCATTGACGGACTCAACCGTCCGGCGGCGCAGATTGACAGGCGCTACGTGTACACACAGGTATTGCTGCTGGTAATAGCGGCAATCGGAGCATTCATTACAAGGTATTGCTGGCGTTATTTTATCAACGGCAATGCCCGCAATCTGGAGGTATTTCTGCGCGAAAGCCTGTTTAAGAAATTTCAGAACATGCCAACCTCCTTTTACAACAGCAATAAGACGGGTGACTTGATGGCGCTTGCCATCAACGATATCGGCGCGGTCCGTCAGACTGCGAGCATGGCGCTGGCCAACATTTTAACGGGCTGCTCCACGCTTTTTTTTGCCATGTTTAATATGTTTGCCGAGATTAACCCAAAGCTGACCTGCTTTTCGCTGCTGCCGATTCCGCTGGCGGTTTTGAGCGTCGTGCTCATCGGCAAGCAGATCCGGGTCCGCTTTTTGACAGTCCAGCGCATGTTTGCGCAGATTTCCGGTAAAATCCAGGAAGATATTATGGGAATGCGCGTCATCAAGGCATTTCATCAGGAAGAGAATACGATTCATAATTTTATCAAAAAAAGCGATGAGATGCGCGACGCCAACATCAGGCTCGCCTATACCTCCGCCCTGCTAAACCCGCTGATTCAGATTTTCTTCGGTGTCAGCTTTATGATCAGCCTGATCCTCGGCTCCAACATGGTACTGGGCGGGGAAATCAGTGTGGGCGAGCTCGTCGCCTTCAACGACTATATCATTATGATTATGGCGCCGATTATCTCCCTTGGGCGCGTCATCAACTCCTTTGAAAAGGGAAGCGCATCCATGCGCCGCTTAAACGACGTCTTTGAACAATCCCAGATTGAAGAGCGCGAATATGCGGATTACGACCACGAAATCCGCGGCGCCATCGTAGTCAGCCACCTGACCTATGCTTATGAGAATGACGCGATGAATGTCCTCGACGACATCAGCTTTGAGCTGAAACAGGGCGAATCGCTCGGTATCGTCGGGGAAACGGGAAGCGGCAAGACCACTCTGATTGACCTGCTGCTCAAATTCCTCCCGGTACCGAGAGACAGTATCTTTATCGATGGGGTGGATTTGTGTGACATCCCCTCCAAAGCCATCCGGGAAAGTATCGGCTATGTCCCGCAGGAGGAATTCTTGTTCAATACGACGATTGGTCAGAATATCTCCTTCTATCAGGAGGACTGTACCCCGGAGATGATAGACGAGGTATCTGAGTACAGCGACCTGAAAAAGGATATGTACAAGTTCTCCAACGGCTACGATACCCCAGTCGGGGAGCGCGGCCATCAGCTTTCCGGCGGGCAGAAAAAGCGCGTCATCATTGCCAGGGCAATTGTCAAGCATCCCCGTATTCTGATTTTCGACGACGTGCTCAGCTCGGTCGACGTCAACACCGAGCAGCGCATTCTGAAAAATCTGCAACAGACCATGCAGGGGAAAACCTCCATCATTATCTCCCAGAGAATCTCCGCACTGCAAAACGCTGACAAGATCATCTACCTGCAGGATGGCAGGATCGCGGAGATAGGGACCCACGAAGAGTTAATGGCACTTGACGGGAAATATGCCCACATGTATCAGCAGCAGAGCAAAAAAGCGGACGCCGACGCGGCTGATGATTTGCTGTAGGGAAGGGGGGACGAATCAATGCCAAAAGGAGAAAAAAATAAACACAGCCTACTCAAGCTTGCCAGGTACCTTCTGCCCTATAAATGGCTGATCGGCCTGTGCGTTATCCTGATTATCCTTGTCAACTCGGCGGAAATTTTAAAGCCGTACGTGATGAAAATCATCATCGATGACTTTTTGAGAAACAGCGTCGAACAATATGGCCTGTACTCGGTCACGGGCATGGGTATCCTTTACTTTGTCGTGATCTTCATCGGCGCGGTCTGTGCGCTGGCACAGGCGCGGATCATTAACCGTATCGGCCAGAAAATTCTAAACACATTGAGGATCAAGGTCTTCTCCAAAATCAGCCATATGTCGCTGTCCGGATTTGACCGCTACAGCAGCGGGCGGCTGCTCACCCGTGCGACCAATGATATCGAAGCGCTCAACGAGTTTTATACCAACATCATGGTAAACCTCTTTAAAGATGTGGTGCTTCTCATCGGCATTATCTTTACCATGCTGGAAATGGACTTTAAGCTCGCACTTGTCGGCTTTTCGACGATCCCGGTTATCGCGCTCATCACCTTTACCATCCGCGGGGCGCTGCGGCGTAACTTCGCCAAGATGAAACGGCTGATCGGGCGCATCAACGGCTTTTTCTCGGAGAACATCGACGGCATGAAAACCGTGCAGGCGTTCAACCGGGAAAAGAACAAGTTGGGAGAGTTCAAGGCCCTCAACAAGGAATATTACGATAGCACCCTGTTCCAGATTAAGATGAACAGCCTGCTTCGCCCGGTCATGGAGGTCGTAAACTCCCTGACCATCGCGCTGCTGGTTGTCTACGGCTACCACGGCATTTCAGGCGGAATCCTGGAGCTCGGCGTAGTCTATGCGTTTACCACCTACATCAAGAAATTCTTTGAGCCGATCAATGATTTGGCTGAGCAGTACAATACCATCCAGTCCGCGGCAATCTCCGCCGACCGTATCTTTGAGATTCTCGACGACGATGCGGCGCAGGAGGATATCCATGAAAACGGGCATGCCGCAAGGGTTCTCGGCAAGGTGGAATTCAAACATGTCTGGTTTGCCTACATAGGGGAAAACTGGATTTTAAAGGATGTCAGCTTTACCATTGAACGCGGGCAGAAAGTCGCCTTTATCGGGCCGACCGGCGCGGGCAAGACAACGATCATCAACCTGATTTCCGGATTCTACCCCATTCAAAAAGGGGATATCCTGATTGATGGGATCTCTATCAAGGACTGGAACCTCGGGGAGCTGCGCAAGGGCGTCTGCGTCGTGCTGCAGGATGTGTTCCTCTTCTCCGGAACCATCGGGGAGAACATCGCGCTGCAATCCGATATTTCTGAAGAAAAGCTGCACGAGGCTATCAGCTTGTCTGCGGCGGACGGCTTTATCGCCAAGCATCCGGCGGGGCTGGACGCCCTGGTGAGCGAGCGGGGAAGCACCTTCTCTGCGGGCGAGCGCCAGCTGCTCTCGTTTGCGCGTGCCATTTCCCACGATCCGGCGGTTTTGGTGCTCGATGAGGCTACGGCAAACATCGACTCGAACACCGAACAGGTCATCCAGCAGTCCATCAAGAAAATCTCTGAGGGACGTACCGCTATCTTTATCGCACACCGCCTTTCCACTATCCGCGACTGCGACTGTATCTATGTGCTCAGCGGCGGAAAGCTCGTGGAGCAGGGCAACCATGAGCAGCTGATTCAACTCGGTGGAATCTACAGCGAATGGAGCGGCAGGGTCGCCAAGCAACGGAGTGTCGGGTTGTGAGGCTCGTCTGGAAAGGGAACTTCACAGAAGAAGCCCGGCTGATGCAACAGCCCTTACCGACCGGCGCTGTCCGACTTGACCAGGTGGCCTCCCCCTTTGAACTGGAGGAATCCATTGGAAGATGGAAGCCGCTTCTCCTGATTTTGAGCTGCCTTGCCGCCGCAGTCAAATGGCTGTTCTGGGGTACGCTCCATCTGCGGGACTTTGTCAATCCCTGGGGTCTGCTGCTAGGCCTGCTGGGCGTCCTTCCGAACGAATGCCTCCATGCTCTGATTTTTCCAAAAGGGGCGGAAGTACAGCTCTGGTGTACAGAGGAAAACAAGATGTTGTTTATCTGCTCCAGTACCCCGTTGTCGAAGAAACGATATCTTTTCATGAGGCTGTTTCCCAATCTGGTGTTTGGCTTTGCGCCGCTCCTGCTCTGGATTTGTATCCCGGGAGGCTCATCAATTGGCGGATTCCTCGGAACCTTTTCCTGTATCGGGCTGATTACCGGGGCGCCGGATTATGCTGAGATTGTCAACACCCTGTGGAGGATGCCGAAGGGTGCGATGGTTCGCCTGCACGGGTATCATTCCTACTGGTTCTTCCCTTGAAATTGCAATTATGAAATGGAACAGCCGGACCACCTGTATGGCACATGGCCTGGCTGTTTTGTGTGCCTGTGATTGATAGAGCGATTGCAGGGGTTCCTTTGCTTTTTGTTCCCAATGAGTCTGTCCATCATTTGATAAAAACGGGATAAAAACTGCATTTTCTCGTTCGGAGAAACCGGGCTGCACTTGATTTTTCGGCCTGTCTCAAGTAAGATAAAGAAAATGGGGGAATAAACGATGAATCAAGATTTGCTGATGCTTGTGGAAAGCCGGATGAAAACCTTCTCAAAGGGGCAGCGGCTGATTGCAAACTACATCATCCACCACTATGACAAAGCCGCGTTTATGACAGCCTCCAAACTTGGGGCGACCGTTGGCGTCAGTGAGTCCACAGTCGTGCGATTTGCGATGGAACTCGAATTTGACGGCTATCCCCAACTGCAGCGGGCCCTGCAGGAGCTCATCCGCAACAAGCTGACCTCCGTGCAGAGGATGGCCGTGACAAGCGACCGAATCGGCGACACGGACGTACTCAGCCAGGTGCTTGCATCAGACATCGATAAAATCCGCAAGACGCTCGAGGAGACTTCGACAGAGGATTTCTATGGTTCGGTGGAAGAAATCGTACAGGCAAAAACCGTCTACCTCATCGGAATCCGCAGTGCTGCGGCAATTGCCCAGTTCATGAGCTTTTACCTGAATCTGATTTTGCCGAGTGTACGGCTCATCTCCGCAAACTCCGCGAATGAGATGGTGGAACAGCTGCTGCGCATCGGCCCGGATGATATCTTGGTTGCGGCGAGCTTTCCACGCTATTCAAGCCGGACCGCCAAGGCTATGCTGTATGCCAAGAGCCACGGTGCTAAGACGATTGCCCTAACCGATTCCAACTCCTCCCCGATTGCCAGGTACGCGGACTATATCCTGCTTGCACAGAGCGATATGGCGTCCTTTGTCGACTCGCTGGTTGCGCCCCTGAGCCTGGTCAATGCTCTAATTGTGGCGGTGGGGCTGAAGAAAAAAGACGAGGTGGAAAAGACTTTTACAGAATTGGAACACATCTGGGATCTCTACGAAGTGTATGAAAAGACGGAGGAGCCCTTACAATCATAGAAATACGGAGCGATTTTCCACTTCAGGCATCGTTCTGGGTGAAAGCGCTCCTGCCTTTATATACAAGACAGGACGGATAAAATGGAAAACAAGACCGATTGCATTATCATAGGCGCGGGCGCCGCGGGCCTAATGGCAGCGGGAACCCTTGCGGGGTATGGGAAAAGCGCCATCGTAATGGAAAAAAACGACCGCGCTGCCCGCAAAGTGCTTATCACCGGAAAAGGCCGATGCAATGTTACGAACTGCTGCGATATTCCGGAATTTCTGGAAAAAGTGGCTGCCGGCGGACGCTTTTTATACAGCGCGCTTTCTCGTTTTTCTCCCTATGATACCATGGCATTTTTTGAAGAGCGAGGGGTTCCCCTGAAAGTGGAGCGGGGACAACGTGTGTTCCCGCAGTCCGACCGGGCGGCGGATATCGCAGACGCCCTGCTTCAGTATGCAAAAAGCGGAAAAAACAAACTATGGTTCGACTGTCCGGTGCGGGGACTCCTGATACAAGACGGGGCCATACGGGGAGTCGTCCTCGCAGACGGCAAAACCATACCTGCTGAGAGTGTGATTGTATGTACCGGGGGAAAATCCTATCCGGGTACCGGCTCAACCGGAGACGGGTACCGCTTTGCAAAACAGGCGGGACATAAGGTACTGCCGCCGTCCCCGTCCCTGATTCCTCTCGTGATCCGGGAAGCGTGGTGCAGGGATGCGCAGGGCCTTTCTTTGCGAAACGTGACGCTTAGGGCGGTGGACACGTCCCAGGGAAAAACGGTGTTCGAAGAGCTCGGAGAGATGCTCTTTACCCATTTTGGTGTGTCGGGCCCTCTAGTGCTCAGCGCGAGCTGCCACATGCGCCCTATGGAGCCGGGACGGTATCAACTGTATATCGACCTCAAGCCGGGGCTCGACGAACAGCAGCTCGATGCCAGGCTGCAACGGGATTTTGAAAAATACCGCAACCGGGATTTTATCAATTCTCTTTTGGATTTACTGCCCCGCAAGCTCATCGGGGTAATGGTGCAGGTAAGCGGTATCCCCGGGGAGAGAAAGGCGAACCAGGTGACAAAACAGCAAAGGCACGCGTTTTGCAGATTGCTCAAGGCGCTCCCTCTTACCGTGGAGGGGATGCGTCCCATTCAGGAGGCTATCATCACCTCGGGCGGCGTGGATTTAAAGGAGTTAAATCCCAAGACGATGGAATCAAAGCTTGTCAAGGGGCTTTATTTTGCAGGGGAAGTGCTTGACGCAGACGCCTATACCGGCGGATTCAACCTGCAGATTGCCTACTCCACAGCTTATGTGGCGGCATGTGCCGTCGGGGAGAAGGTAGAAAAATATCAGGTGTAAATTCAAAGAGAGCGAGGAACGATTCATGATAGCAGTGGCAATTGACGGCCCGTCCGGCGCCGGAAAGAGCACGATTGCAAAGGCGGCGGCTAAACAGCTCGGGCTTATCTATGTCGATACCGGTGCGCTGTATCGCACGGTCGGTTACTATATGGTGCAAAACAGCGTCGACTTGTCCAAAGAAGAACAGGTTGCAGCGGCACTTTCCGGTGTACAGATCACCTTTGACTATGACGAGCAGGGCGCTCAACGGGTGTTTTTAAACGGGGAGGACGTCTCAGATAAAATCCGTACTCCCGAGATGTCTATGACCGCTTCCAAAGTTTCGGCGCTTGGATGTGTGCGCGCGTTTTTGCTCGACTTGCAGAGGAATACGGCAAGAAAACAGTCCGTCATCATGGATGGACGGGATATCGGCACGGTAGTCCTCCCGCAGGCGGATGTCAAAGTATTTTTGACCGCAAGCCCCGAGGTACGGGCTGAGCGCCGGTACAAAGAACTTCTCGGCAAAGGGGAGCCGGTGACCTATGAGGAGGTTCTCGCGGACGTTATCCAGCGGGATTCCAATGACAGCCACCGAGAAATTGCCCCGCTCAAACAGGCTCAGGATGCGATTTTGCTCGACACCAGCGGCTTTACACTGGAACAATCGATTGCGGAGGTCATCCGCATGATTAAGGAGGCAGCGCCATGTTCTACCAGATAGGACGGGTAATCATGCGGATCATTACCCATGTACTGTACCATGTGGAAGTGCGGGGCAAAGAAAAACTGCCGCTCGACCGCGGCTATGTCGTCTGCTCCAATCACCGCTCCAACTTTGACCCGATTTTTCTGGGAATCCACACAAAGCCTCAGCTCAACTTCATGGCAAAGGTAGAATTGTTTCACAATCCTATCGTGCGAATCGTGTTGCGGGGGCTGGGAGCGTTTCCGGTCAGCCGTGGCAAGGGAGATACCTCCGCGATTGACCATGCGGTCGATCTCATCCGGGAGGGAAAAGTACTCGCCATGTTTCCGGAGGGTACCCGTTCCAAGGATGGCAAGCCGCTTCGTCCGAAATCCGGCGCTGCGGTTGTAGCGGCCCAGACAAAGGCGGATATTGTACCGGCTGCGATTTACTTTACCGGAAAACTTCATTTTCGCAGCAGGGTTGTTGTATCCTTTGGCGATCTTGTTCCCAATGAGAAACTGCATATTACCGGGAAAAGTCCGAGAGAAATCAAAGAGGCGAGTAATCTCATCATGGGAGAAATCGTCAAGCTGCTCAACCAGTGTGAGGCGGAGGATACAAGGAAATGATTATCACGGCAAAACAGGCGGGCTTCTGTTTCGGAGTTGACCGTGCAATCGACATGGTATATGAGCGTCTGAATCAAGGGGAAAAAGTCTGCACGCTCGGGGAGATCATTCATAATCCGCAGATGGTACAGGAACTTGCTTCTCGCGGGGTACTTGTAGTGGATTCCCCTAGCCAGGTCCCGAAGGGGTATTCCATGGTCATCCGTTCCCACGGGGTTGGGACGGATATTTATGCACAGCTCGCTGAACTGGGCATTTCCTATGTGGATGCAACCTGCCCGTTTGTCGCAAAAATCCACTCCATTGTGGCGAATACGGACAAAGAGGAAGACATTGTCCTTATTGCAGGGGATGCAAAACATCCGGAGGTGCAGGGCATCATTGGGCACTGCAGTGCTCCCTGGTTGAGCTACATGACGGTAGAGGAGCTTGAAAAGTTGCCCTTGAGCCATCCGGAACTCTCCAAAAAGCGGATTGTCATGGTTGCGCAGACGACTTTTAATACATTAATGTGGCTTCAATGCGTAAAAACTGCGAAAAAGGTATATACAAAACTTGCAATCTTTGATACAATATGTAATGCGACGGTTAATAGGCAAAAGGAATCACAGGAAATATCCAAACAGGTGGATATGATGATTGTGATTGGCGGCAGGCATAGCTCAAATACCGCAAAACTCAAAGAGGTGTGCGAAGAAAACTGCACAACCATTTTGGTAGAAACGGCTAAGGAGCTTAAGCCGGACATGTTCTGCAGTGCGTGCAGAATCGGTATCACTGCCGGGGCCTCCACACCGGCTCGTATTATTAAGGAGGTACAACAAACAATGAGTGAAATTCTGAACAATGTCGAAAATGAAGACATCAACTTTGAGGAGGCGCTGGAAGAAACCCTCAAAAGCACATATACGGGAGAGAAAGTGACTGGTATCGTCAGCAGCGTTTCACCAAATGAAGTTTCCGTCGATATCGGAACTAAGCACGCGGGTTACATCCCGGCGAGCGAACTGTCCGACGACCCGAACGCCAAACCGGAAGACATTGTCAAACCGGGTGATGAAATTTCCCTGATCGTGCTTCGTGTCAACGACCAGGAAGGTACGGTTATGCTTTCTAAGAAGCGCGTTGACGCAATGGAAGGCTTTGAGAAAATCTGCGAAGCGCAGGAAAACGAAACCACCATGCAGGGCACTGTCATTGATGTGGTCAAGGGCGGCGTGATTGCTGTCACCGGCGGTGCAAGAGTCTTCATTCCGGCTTCCCAGGCGACTGCTTCGAGAAACGAGCCGTTGGAAGACTTGCTAAAGAAAGATGTCGAGTTTAAAATCCTGGAAGTCAACCGCGGCCGTAAACGTGCGGTCGGTTCCATCCGTGCGGTTCTCAAAGAGAAGAGAAAGGCACAGGAGGACGCTTTCTGGGCTGATGTCGAGATTGGCAAGAAATACACCGGCACCGTCAAGTCCCTTACCTCTTACGGCGCGTTTGTTGACCTCGGCGGCGTTGACGGCATGATCCATGTCTCGGAGCTTTCTTGGAGCAGAATCAAACATCCGTCTGAAATCGTGAATGTCGGCGATGTGGTCGATGTCTATGTCAAGGACCTCGATACCGAAAACCGAAAGATTTCCCTTGGCTTCAAAAAAGCAGAGGATAACCCTTGGGAGATTCTCAGAAGAGATTTTCCGGAGGGCACCGTGTGCGACGCGAAAATCGTCTCCCTGACCACCTTCGGCGCATTCGCTCAGATTATCCCGGGTGTGGATGGACTCATCCACATCTCCCAGATTGCAAATGAGAGGATCGAAAAACCGCAGGATGTTCTCTCTGTTGGCCAGGAAGTCAAAGTCAAAATCACTGCAATCGATTTTGATAAGAAGAGAGTCAGCCTTTCCATGAAGGCCCTGCTCGAAGATGCTCACCTTGCAAAGGCAAGCGAAGCAGATGAAGTCGTCGCTTCCACAGAAGAATAATCGGGCTTACCACAAGCGGGACAGGCATTGTCTGTCCCGCTTTTTGTGTTGTCATTTTCGGTGGACCATCTGAATGTTTCTTGGTATCAAGTGGGATGATAGGCCTTATTTTCGGCACACCGAAATGGTTTAAGCAAAGCGCAATCGGGTCTGCGGATATGGGTACCGGGCAGATCGGCCAAAGAAAAGGAGTCGTCGAAAGATGAATTATGTAGGATATGCAATTTATGCGGTTGCCGCTGTGATTATCATTGCGTGTATTATCGGTGCAATTAAGGGTGCTCGGGAAAAAAATCAGGAAACGATGATTGCATGCGTGATGTTTTCCATTATGATTGCGCTTGGAGTGGTTATGCTGAAAGTTGTCTTTCCGTCGATTTGGTAAGCGCTTGATAAAGAAAATGCGGCTTCTCAGCTTTGATTCGTTATATTTGGACAATGTCTATCAAGTGCCCCATCATGTCAGGGGAGGGGAAACACTTGCATACGATTCCGTCACCCAGTTCGAGGGTGGAAAGGGATTGAACCAGTCCATCGCTCTGGCAAGGGCAGGCGTCTCGGTTTGGCATGCCGGCCAAATAGGGCCGGATGGAGAATCCCTGCGCAAGCTGCTCGAAGAACAGCTTCTGTCTGAAGGGCTTTTCAGGCACATAGAACGATACGTTAAATTGTACTTCGAGCCGGGAATCCTGATCTGTGAAGAAATGCCTTTTCATTATGGGAAACCTCTGGTAGGAATACTTCCTGACAAAAAGGACGGGGAGATAGAATTCCCGAAACAATTTTAAAATAACAATCCCTGCCGCGACAACTGTCATGGTAGGGATTGTTTTTTTGGGGAAAATCGTCTGAAGACTGCCCGCTTATTGTTTGATAATTTTTCCGGCATATACTTTGCGGATAAAGATAAGAAAGGAGATGCAGGTTGTGAGGACAGCAAGAGTATCAGAAACCGGCTCCGCCGCAAAGATACCGGTGGTACCCCAGATGGATGCCATAATCAAAATCAGAGGAATCAGCAGGATAATCTTGCGCAGGAGAGCCAGAAAGACAGAGATCTTTGCCTGGCCGAGTGCAATAAAGCTCTGCTGACAGGCAATCTGAAGACCCATCAGGAAAAACATACAATAATATATCCGGAACATCGGCACCCCGATTTCTATCAGTGCAGCGTCGCTGCTGAAAATCTGGATGAGCAGAGAAGGGGTAAACATACACAGCACCCACGAGAGGATGGAAAACCCAAAGCACAGGCCAATCAGGAAACGCTCTGTTTTTTTTACGCGATCGAGCCGGTTTGCCCCGTAATTGTATCCTAAGATCGGCTGTGCCCCCTGTGTCAGACCGGTCAGCGGCATCAGCAGTACTTGGCTGAGGCTACTGATGATCGTCATGACGCCGACATAGACCTCTCCGCCATGCAAGGCGAGGTTTTTATTGAAAGTTATCTGTAAAAGGCTCTCGGTGGACTGCATGATGAACGGGGCAAAGCCCAGTGCGCAGACGCTTCCCACAATTTTCGGATGAAGCTTGAGATTTTCTTTTTTTACCTTTAATATTGTCTTTTTGCCAGTGAGGAACCGCAGTACCCATGCAGCGGAGACCGCCTGGGAGAGAACGGTGGCAATCGCTGCGCCGCGTACGCCAAGACGAAAGACGAAGATAAAAATCGGATCGAGCACGATGTTGATGGCGGCACCAATTAAGACGGTCAGCATACCGGTTTTGGCAAACCCCTGCGTGTTGATAAAGGGATTGAGGCCCAGACTGAACATCACAAAGATACTGCCGCAGACATAGATGGTGATGTAGCTGTCCGCGTAGCGGAAAGAATCGGCACCCACGCCGAACATTTGCAAAAACGGCCCCTTAAAGGTGAGAAACAGGATGGTGACCAGCACACCAAACAGTGCCAACAGAGAAATGGCGTTTCCTAAAATTTTTTCTGCGCCCCCGTTATTCTTTTCCCCCATCTTGATGGAGGCGAGCGGGGCGCCACCCATGCCGACCATCGAGGCAAATGCCGAGATAATAATGATAATCGGGAAAGTGAGCCCTACGCCGGTCAGTGCGGCGGAGCCAACACCCGGGATATGCCCGATGTAGATACGGTCGACTATATTGTATAGAGAGTTTACCAACTGTGCGAAAATCGCAGGGATGGCAAGGCGCATCAGCAGCTGAAAAATACTTCCGTTTTCAAAATCCTTCTGGTTGTCCAAGAAAAACCGTTCCTTTCTGCGCATAGATTACTTTGAGCACTAAAAAGAAATCATATCGCATTAGGAGATAAAAAGCAATGTATATCTACCGTTTTGTTCATAAGAGAAATTACTCGGTGGAATGATTCGATGACCGTCCAGGCCAATGAAAACACAGAGGTGGTCTTCCTCCAATACGGGCGGATGATCCACATGCTGCGGAAAATATATCGAATCAGATTCTGGCGGGGCTGGAAAGGGAACCGTGCTCCGTGCTTGTCAGGAACTCTGGTTTATAGTATGATGAAACAATTGAATACGGCAGGGCAATTCGCCGACAGGGGATGGAAAAAATGACAATGCGGGAACAGATTGAAGAAATGGCACTGCGGATGGGCGCATGCGACGTTGGCTTTTGCAGGACGGATGACTTTAAAGAGGGGTTTGAAAATGGGGTATCGATAGTAGTGAAACTGTCGGACGAGGTGCTTCGGGAAATTTCGAGCAAACCGACCCACTCGTATTTTCATCATTACCGGACAGTCAATACTTTTATTGACCAATGCCTCCTTCAAATCGGCATGTTGCTTGAAAATAACGGGTACCGCTATATTCCAGTCGGCGCATCTCAAAGCATCAATACGCACGGCAATCCATTTCAGGGACGATATTCCCATAAAAAGGCGGCCTGTCTTGCGGGGCTTGGTACTATCGGGAAAAATGTCCTCTTTCTGCACCGGGTACACGGCCCAAAGGTGCGGTTGGGCACACTGTTTACCGACTGTGATTTGCAAGGGACACACTATTTTCCCAAAAATGACTGCGGAGCCTGCGATATCTGTGCTTCCGTCTGCCCGGCGATGGCAATCCCCCATGTCGGGGAGTATGGGCCGGGGGAACTCCCTGTACTCGACGCCAGGGCGTGCAGCGAGTACATGAAGCGTAATTTCAAGATGATCGGCAGGGGAGCCGTCTGCGGAATCTGCCTGCGATATTGCCCCAAAGCCGCCTTGAAGGACTGACGCTCCTGTATCCACCAAGCTTGCGGGCCTGGGTCTTTTCGGCGGCAGCATAGCGGCCATGACCGATTATGAAAGCGCTTTGGGATATGACTTTTGGGGCTTTCTTTCCGCATACCGCATGTATGCCATCTTTCTTCTGCTGCCAATTTATCTTATCTGTGGGGCGGTCCTGCTTTATCAATGTAAAAAGCAGGTAATTTTCGGCAGATGAGACAATCGCTTATGGTACCCTTTTCTCTTACATGGAAAAGACCGACTTTTTTCTCTGCCGGTTAGTCAGATAAGAAAAAGGAGTAGGCTATTCCAGAGTCTCTTTATCACATTTAGAGACTCTGATTTTTTTGCCGCAATATTATTTAACATAGATTTAACATAACAATAGTAAATGTATGGCAATGACACCTATTTCCCAGGGAAATATTCGTTATTATATAGAATTTTTACAAAAATGATATCATTCGTTTACAAAGGAAGAAACAGGATGATATAATAATTTTGTTTGAAGAAATTGAAAGAATTAGAAATGTGTGCAAACGGCGCACAGCGGGAACGGGAAATTAGGAGGAAATTTATGGACATTTTTAATGTCATTTCGCTGGCTGGCGGGCTCGCCATGTTTTTGTATGGTATGTCTACCATGGGAAGCGGATTGGAGAAACTTTCCGGCGGGCGGCTGGAACGCATTTTGGAGAAACTGACAAACAATGTTTTCACCAGTGTTCTGTTTGGTTTGGTGGTCACGGCTTGTATTCAGAGCTCCTCCGCCACAACCGTTATTGTCGTCGGTTTTGTCAATGCCGGCATTCTTCGCCTGAGACAGGCGATCGGGGTTATTATGGGCGCCAACATCGGTACCACGATCACTGCACAGATCCTGCGTTTGTCTGACCTGTCCGGGGACAACTTTTTCCTGAAACTGTTAAAGCCGACCGCACTCGCGCCGATTGTAGCGATTATCGGTATTGCGCTGTTTATGTTTGCCAAGAAAACCTCTAAAAAGGATTTGGGTCAAATCCTGCTCGGATTCGGCATCCTGTTTGAGGGAATGTTCGCAATGGAAGGGGCAATGGCCCCACTTCAGAAATCCGAGGCGTTTGGTAATTTCCTGGTTGCCCTCTCCAACCCTGTCTTTGGTGTGGTAGCCGGCGCGCTTGTCACTGCGATTATTCAGAGTTCTTCCGCGTCGGTCGGTATTTTACAGGCGCTCAGCTCGACTGGAAAGCTCACCTATTCTGCAGCATTCCCTATTATTATGGGACAAAATATCGGTACCTGTATTACCTCGCTGCTCGCGAGTATCGGTACAAGTAAAAATGCAAAGCGTACGGCGATGGTGCATCTCTACTTTAACGTGATCGGCACAGTGTTATTCCTGATTGCAACCTATGCCGTTCAATATACCATCGGCTTTAGCTTCTGGGATTCTGCAATTGACCGTGGGGGCATCGCAAATTTCCATACGCTGTTCAACGTGGTTGTAACGCTCGTGTTTATTCCGTTTACCGGCCTGCTGGAAAGGCTGGCCTGCATGACGATTCGAGACAAAAATGGCAAAGCCGAAGCGCCGGTCAACGAGATCCTGGACGACCGTTTCCTTGTTTCCCCGTCACTGGCGCTGCAAAAGTGCACCAGCACAGTTGAGCGCATGGCGGCTCTTGCTAAGGAGAATTTCTCGCAGATTGTCACCCTTTTTGAAAAATATGATGGTAAAACCGCAGAGCGCGTCCGGGAATATGAGGATGCCATCGACAAGATGGAGGACAAGCTCGGTCAGTACCTGCTCAAGCTGACACAGAGAGAACTCAATGAAAGCGAAAACAAAACGGTAACGGAATTGCTTCACCTCATCAACGAGTTCGAGCGTATCGGCGACTATGCCATCAATGTGCTGGAGAGTGCGGAGGAGATGTTCAACCATAACATCTCCTTCTCGGAAGATGCGAAAAAGGAGCTTTCGGTCATCAATGAGGCAGTTGCGGAAATCATCGACAAGGCGTATACTTGTTTTGAAAACCGCGACAGTGTCGTGGCTGCAGGCATTGAGCCTCTGGAAGAAACCATCGACATGATTCAAGAAGCCCTCAAAAACCGCCATGTGGAGCGCCTGAAAGACGGAAAGTGCAGCATTGAAGCAGGGGTTGTCTTGCTCGATATCCTGACCAATCTTGAGCGTATCGCAGACCACTGTTCGAATATCGCACTGTATATCCTCGATTATAACAGCGAGGTTTCGCTCATTGACCATCATGAGTACCTGAAAAATATGCACGAGGGATCAAAAGAAGAGTTCAACCGGCTGCTGAGTGTATACGAGGAAAAATATTATGCCAGAATCTAAAAGCAGGTAGGTACCTTTATGACTGACGAACAGATTACATCCTACATTGTCGACGCGATTCCCTATCCGGTGGTCTTTGTCGACTGCGACCATATTATCCGCTACATGAATAAGGCAGCCCGTTACCATTATTATGAGGAGCGCGGCTACCGGGATTTGATTGGAAAATCCCTGTTTGAGTGCCATCAGGAGGAGCGTTCGAAAGAGCACATCAAAGCCGCAGTGGAAAAGCTGAAGAACCACGCGAATGAGATTTTCCTCATGGTCGGGGTCAAAAACCAGCGAATTTACATCAATCCCGTCCGGGATGAAAACGGAGAACTGATTGGCTATTTTGAGCGCTATGAGCTCAATTTACAAAAATAGGGATTTGCACTGTACCTTTGTCGGGAAAAATACAAAATGTAGAATTTTGGATTGACAAACACGACCTGGGTCTATATAATATTCCTGTGGCGGGTACTGTCAAAATGCCCCATCATGCGTGAAACACGCGGGTATGCCGCAGGGAAAGGTGCAAAATAACATGATAGACCTGAAAACATTGTTTCTAATTCCGGGTGAAATTAGGCAGATTGTCTGTGAAGTTTCTTTGGCGGATGTGAAAGTGTCTGGGTTCTATCCGTTTCCCACACCTGTTTCTGTTTGCGGCAGGGTGGAAAACGAAGCGGGAATCATCACACTTCGCTACACCGCAGTTATGGATATGCACGTCGTTTGTGACAGATGTCTGACCGAGTTCGACAAAAGACAGGAGCTGACTTTCACTCATGTTCTGGTAACGGAACTGTCGAATGAAGATGACGATTCTTATCTTGTTGTCGAGGACGGACTGCTCGACATCGAAGAGCTTGTAGTGTCGGATATTTTGCTGGCAATGCCGTCAAAATTTCTGTGCAAAGCGGACTGCAAGGGACTTTGCCCCACTTGTGGGACAAACTTGAACGACAGTGAATGTAGTTGCGAAAAAAAGCAATACGATCCTCGCCTTGAAGCTCTTAAGGGGCTTTTACAATAGGTTTCTGCCGTATGCCACGGCAAGACAATTGAAGGAGGTGCTGATCATGGCGGTACCGAAGAGAAAATCTTCCAAAGCAAGACGCGACAAAAGACGTTCCAACGTGTGGAAACTTTCCATGCCTGGTTTCTCGAAGTGCACACAGTGCGGAGAACTCAAACTCGCTCATAGAGTATGTCCGAACTGCGGCTTCTACAAAGGCAAAGAGGTTATCAAGAAGGAAGCGTAAGCGTATGGGCTTCCTCAAAGAAGTAGAGGAGGAGAAATCCTTCTCTATTTTTTTCGCATGGAAAGCCTCCTGCCGGTTATTCTAATACCGGTGGGTTGATCGTAATCCTAATATGATATAAAGTATTCGGCGGAGGTTCGAATGGTATTTTCGAAATTTCTGCGGCACAAAGAACAGGAGGGATGGCAGTGAGCGTTACAATCAGTACGGTTCAACCGGGCTCCCCGGCTTTTCAAGCGGGAATTCGCGCGGGGGATACGCTGATGACTTTAAACGGTCACCCCATCCTGGATATTCTCGATTATCAATTTTACATGACCGAGCGTGCCGTTGCCGTGGCATTTCGCTCGCAGGGCGGCAGAATCTATGTAAAAAAAGTTCACAAGGACCAATATGAGGATTTGGGGCTCGGGTTTGAAACCTATCTGATGGACAAGCACCGCACCTGCAAAAACAAATGCGTGTTCTGCTTTGTCGATCAGATGCCTCCGGGCATGCGGGAAAGCCTGTATGAGAAAGACGACGATGCCAGGCTGTCCTTTTTATTCGGCAATTATATCACGCTGACAAATCTTGACCGCAGAGAAATCGACCGTATCAAGCTGATGCATATCAGCCCCATCAATGTTTCCGTACACACCACCAATCCCGAGCTCCGGGTAAAGATGATGAAAAACCCCCGTGCCGGGGAGGTACTTTCCATCATCCGGGAACTGTGTGCAGCGGGAATCAAGGTGAATACGCAGATTGTCCTCTGTCCCGGGCTCAACGACGGGGAAGAGTTAAAACGTTCCTTACGGGAACTCAGCGCACTATATCCCAATGTGCAGAGTATCGCCTGTGTGCCGGTCGGGCTGACCGATTACCGGGACAAGCTTTTTCATCTGTATTCCTACACCCCTCAGCAGGCAAGGAAGGTCATTGCAATCATCCACTCCTTTGCGGATGAAAATCAGAAAAACTACGGGGAGCGCGTCTGCTACCCTTCGGATGAGTTTTACCTCAAAGCGGGCCTCCCGATTCCGTCGCCGGAATACTATGGGGAGTTCGACCAGCTCGAGAACGGGGTGGGAATGCTCGCGCTTCTCCGGCAGGAATTTGAATTAGCCCTTTCCATGGAAGACGGAGATACGCAGGAGAGGAATCTCTCAATTGCGACAGGCTTTGCGGCCTATCCGACACTTGAAATGCTCATCTCCCTGCTGAAGGAAAAATTCCCAAACACGCGGTGCAGGGTCTATCCCATCCGCAACGATTTTTTTGGACACAATATCACGGTGGCGGGGCTTATCACCGCCACGGATTTGATGAAGCAGCTGGGGTCACAGCCGCTGGGGGACAGGCTTTTGCTCCCTTCGGTCATGCTGCGGCATGAGCAGGATAAATTTTTGGACGACCATACTGTGAAAGATGTGGAGGAAGCACTCCATGTCCCCATCACAGTCATCGACACAGACGGCGCGAGCCTACTCGATGCGGTACTTGGTCCAGACGCTTAAAACAGGAGGCGAGGAAAAATGGCAAAACCAGTGGTAGCAGTCGTGGGGCGGCCGAACGTCGGTAAATCGACCCTTTTTAACAAGCTCGTCGGGAAGCGGGTCTCCATTGTGGAGGATACGCCTGGCGTCACCAGAGACCGCATTTATTCCGAATGCGAATGGGCGGGCAAGAGCTTTATGCTCGTGGATACCGGGGGAATCGAGCCCCGTTCAAACGATGTGATTCTCTCCCAGATGGAGAGGCAGGCGCAGCTTGCCATCGAAAGCGCGGACGTCATCGTGCTTGTCACCGATGTGACAACGGGCGTCACCGCGACCGATCATGATGTGGCGACGATGCTCTTAAAAAGCGGAAAGCCGGTCGTGCTCTGCGTGAACAAATGCGACTCCGTCGGTCAGGTGCCGCCGGATTTCTATGAGTTTTACAACCTGGGGCGCGGCGATCCGGTCGCTGTTTCCTCTGTGCACGGGCACGGGACGGGTGATCTGCTTGAGGCGGTGTTTGCGGTGATGCCGCAGGCCGAGGAGGACAGTGAGGAAGAGGAATTCATCAAGGTCGCGGTCATCGGCAAGCCAAATGTCGGCAAGTCCTCCCTGATTAACAAAATCGCGGGGGAGGAGCGTGTCATTGTCTCCAACATCGCGGGGACGACCCGAGACGCGGTGGATACCAAAATCGAAAATGAATTCGGTAAGTTTATCTTCATCGATACGGCGGGCGTCCCCCACCAGAAAAAGAATGACGGGCCCCCTTGCGACCCCCGCGCGCCCCCGCCCCCCCCCGCCATAAGGTCGTCCACCAGCGCGTCGAA
>ERZ781272.654-NODE-654-length-19390-cov-3.961469_pt1 | contig 19390 bp, 15 predicted proteins | sample MGYA00375850_ERZ781272 | MGnify/ENA primary metagenome ERZ781272 (study PRJEB29790, sample SAMN06051246) | human gut metagenome | host: Homo sapiens | place: USA: Cincinnati, Ohio | collected 2013-06-21 | study: EMG produced TPA metagenomics assembly of the Gut...
CATGCTAATTCTCTGCTTTATGGATGAATCGCTATTAGCCATAGCAAGCTTATCCCATAGTGTATAGTTATCATGTGCAGATATATAATTAATACATTGATATGGCTCATTGGCCCATGACCAATGTGAATATATTATTTTATCATAATTTATTCCACTTTGACCGGTCGAACCAACTATACAAAATTTAATAGTTTCTTCAAGTCCACTTCTTCCATTTACAAAACCTCTTTCATTTACATTAAATACATGACCTTTAACACCGTCTCTTGTATCATCACTGAAAGCTGCAATCTGCATCCTTTCAAATTTAGTTATATTTTGCTTACTTGATTGAATATGTCCATCTAATGATGTTCCTCCGCCAGTCCAGCCTTCTCCGTATATAATTATTGATGGATCTATTAAATTTAATTCATTACGTATTGCTTTCATTGTGTCTATATCATGCAATCCCATTAAATCAAACCTAAATCCATCTATATGATATTCCTTAGCCCAATATATAACAGAATCAACTATAAGTTTTCTTACCATAAAACGTTCTGAAGCTAATTCGTTACCACATCCTGAACCATTAGAGAAATTTCTATTTTGGTCACATCTATAATAATATCCTGGAACTGCTAAATTAAGGTTTGAATCATAAGATTTATAAGTATGATTATAAACCATGTCCATTATTACTCTTATACCTGCCTTATGAAGTGCAAGAACCATTTCTTTGAATTCTTTTATTCTTTGACTTCCGCTATATGGGTTTGTGGAATATGATCCTTCTGGTACAAAATAATTTTGAGGATCATACCCCCAATTATACTGTGGTTTATCTAATCTTTCTTCATCTACAGTTGCATAATCAAAGCATGGCATCAAATGAACATGTGTAATTCCCAAATCTTTAAGATAGCTTATACCTGTCTTTGAAAATTCGCATGGAATACTGCTGCCTTCTTGCGTAAAAGCAGTATATTTTCCTTTTTTATCTTCATATATTCCAGACATTTCATTTATAGAAAAATCTCTTATATGAAGTTCATAAATTATTGAGCCTGATGCACTGCTAAGCTCTGGTCTTATATCATATTCAAAACCTTTTGGGTCTGTCTCTTTAAGATCAAGAACCATTCCTCGTCTCCCATTAACACCGACAGCTTTAGCATACGGATCTGTTACCTCTCTCTCATTTCCACTATTAGTAATTAAATAATTATAAAAAACTTTATTTAGGTCTCTTTTTACTTCTATACTCCAAGTACCATTCTCTCCTCTATTCATTTCAATTATCTCTTGAGGCGGATCGTTATATTCCTTTTCATTACTTGTAAATAAAACCAAACGTACATTATTAGCATTAGGAGCCCATACTACAAATTTTGTCTTATCTTTAGAATAATCTACACCTAAACTTCCATTATAGTTATTATAATCATTATCTAATAAATTCATTTTTTAATTACCCTTTCAAAACCTTACTTGCTTTTACTTATTATTTTTGCCGAAAATGCAGGTACTTTAAGGCTTACCCTTCCACCTTCTATTATTTCTTTAGATGAATCTAGCAAATCCATACCTTCTTCAAAGGACATATGAAAATCTAAAGTGCTTTCATTATCACTTAAGTTTACTAAAACATATACCTTATCGTCTTCAATTGCTCTTGAATAAACTAATTGTTCATTTTTTATTACAACATTTTCGAAATCACCATATTTTAACGCTTTACTTTTGCTTCTTATTTCTCCAAGCCTAGCAATAGTATCACATAATTCGCTATTTTCTTTTTTAAATGCGTCAATATCATATAGTGGTCTTAAAGAAACATCACTGCCATTTTCCTTTACGCCTTTAATTCCATATTCACTTCCATAATATATACTTGGTACACCTGGCATTGTATATAAAATGGTATATACATTATTCAAGTACTTTTCTGTTTTAAGAGTACTTGCTATTCTGTTTACATCATGATTATCCACAAAATTATATAAACATAAATCTTTGTATAATCCACCATTCCCAAATAATCTATTTAAAGAGTATGATATTTCAAAATAATTCTTATCATTATGGCTTGAGTAAATTCCCTTATAACATTCATAATTTGTTACAGAATGAAGACATTCGTCATTTGCCCATCTTCTGTAATCTCCATGAATTATTTCTCCCATAAGCCAAAAATCCTTTTTCTTAGATTCAGTAAATCTTCTAAGTTTTTTGAAGAATTCCAGTTCCACCTTATCTGCTGCATCAAGTCTTAATCCATCTATATCAAATTCATCTATCCAAAATCCAACTGCTTTAAGTAAATGATCTACAACTTCATCATTCCATAAATTCAACTTTACTAAATCATAACATCCATTCCAGCCCTCATAGCTAAAATCATCGCCATAGGCACTTTTATTATTAAAATTTAAATTTGTAAACCAATTAATATACTGAGATGAAGCTCCCTTTTCTTTAACATCATTAAATGCAAAGAAATCTCTGCCAACATGGTTAAACACTCCATCTAGTACGATCTTTATATTATTTTCATGTAATTTTCTACATAAATCCTTAAAATTCTTATTAGTTCCAAGTCTTTTATCTATCTGATAATAGTCCTTAGTGTCATATCCATGATAAGTAGACTCAAATACTGGTGAAAAATAAATTGCATTTACATTTATTTCTTTTAAATGAGGTATGCAATCTTCTATCATCATTAATCTATTCTTTTGTTCATAATCCTTATCGGCATCTAAAACTCCACAAAATCCAAGTGGATATATTTGATAAAATATACTTTCTTTAATCCATGAATTCATAACTTCTCCCCCTTATCGCCAACTATATTATAACATTTCATTTAATTTTTTCCTAATTATGATATCGTTTCGATTATAAATTATTAATTTTTTATAAATTCGTTTTAATTTTTAGCATTAATCTTAAGAGAAGATAATTATTAAAATATTTTATCTTACTAATACTTTATGCATTAAATATATTTATTGACTATTATTTAAGCGGTAAATTATTATATTTTTCATTCTTACCCTTACGCATATTTTTTAATCATATTCATCTCTTAGTATCTTTAAATTTACCCTTTAGTATCTTCAAAATATTAATAGAAAAATAATATTTTCGAAAACACTTTTTAAGAAATTTTGTGGTATAATTCTTTTGACATAATACATAATTGACTGTAAAGGAGATAATATCAATGAAATTCAAAAAATTAATAGCTACTATTTTGCTAAGCTGTACATTACTTATTAATAATCTTTCTTTTGCTTACGCTGATAGTGCTAATGTTGTAACTTTAGGTGCTAACCTTACAAATGAGCAAAAAGAAAAAATGCTTACATACTTTGGTGTTAATAAAGACCAAGTTGTTATACTTGAAGTAAATAATGATGATGAAAGAAAATACTTAGAAGGAATAGCTACTGAATCCCAAATTGGAACTAAAACATACTCTTGCGCATATGTTGAGCCTACAAAGTCAGGAAGTGGAATAAAAGTAAAAACTGCAAATTTAACTTGGGTTACAAGTTCAATGATAGCAAGTACCTTAGCTACATCTGGAATGGATTCTTGTAACGTTGTTGTGGCTTCATTATTTCCTGTATCAGGAACTGGTGGACTTACTGGTGTAATGAAAGCTTTTGAAGATGCAACTGGAAATAAGCTTGATGAAGAAAAGAAAGAACTTGCTTCTAAAGAATTAATAACTACTGGTGACTTAGCTGAAGAAATCGGACAAGACAAAGCAACAGGCGTTATGAATGATATTAAAGCTGATATCATTAAAAATGATACTAAAGACGTAAATCAAATTGCAGAAACAATAAATAATGTAACTAATAATTACAATATAACTTTATCAAGCGAACAGCAGGATCAAATTAAAGATCTAATGAAAAAAATTGCTGATCAAGATTACGATTATGATACTATGAAAAACACTTTGGACAATGTTTCTGATAATGTAAGTGCAAATTTAAAAGCAATGGGTGAAAAAATTAAGACCTCTGGGTTCTTTGAATCAATAGGTAACTGGTTTAAAGATCTATTCTCAGGAAGTAACGATGGTGATTTAGGGATTCTTCAAAGTACAAATGACAGCATACTAGGTGATACTGCTCAAATTGATGCTACTGAATCAGATGCAATTCAAACTGAAACTCCAAAAGAAGAAGGTTTCTTTGGAAAAATATCTAATTGGTTTAAAAACTTATTTGCTGGAGATAAATCAGAAGGTAATAGTTCACAACAAAATTCAGATAAAGAAACAATAATTCCTGACGATGCAGAAACTGAAACTCATTTTGAAGATAAAAATTCAAATGAAAACAATTCTGATGTAAATACAGATAATTCTTCTGAAGATGTTAATACTTCAAAAAACAATGATTCAGAAAATAATACTGAAGACACTAATTCAACAAATAACAATTAAACTAATAAATAATTAAAAGAATATTTGGATGTTAACTTCATATTTAAAATAGTTTATTTTTAATTTCTGTAATTAAAAATTGAGAAAAAGATATCTTAAAATCATTATTATCATTTTAAGATATCTTCTTTTTTTAATATTTTTTTATTTTTATTAATAAATTTTTTTATTAAATCACATACTATGATTGAAATTTAATGTTAGGAAGGTGTAACTAATGAAAAAGCAAACTATTAAATGTATAGCAGCCTCTTTGGCAATCATGGGATGTATATCTTCAATTCCTCAAAGAGTTTTAGCATCTATTGACGATATATCTGTTGCCAATGTGTCTTCTACTGTAAATCATAAGAATAAAGACAAAGATGGTTGCGGTTGTAAAGAAGATAAAAAAGAAGAAAAGAAAGACGGATGTAAAAAAGAAGAAGTAAAAGAAAAGAAGGATGACTGTAAAAAGGAAGAAAAACGTGAAAGTATTTTTAGTGAAGAAAACAAGAAATATCTTTCTAAAGATCAATGCACAAAATTAGAAGAAGTAAAAAAATGCAGAGAAAAAGGTGACAAACTTACAAAGGAGCAAGAAGATTTCCTTAGAAACGTTGTTGACTGTATCATAAAGGGAAAGCTTGGAGACAAGAACTATAAAGAATATCAGGATTTAATGAAAAAGAAAGATAGCGGTGCAAAACTTAGCGATGCAGAAAATAAAAGATTAAAAGAAATAATCGATATGATCAATACTGCTAAAACATCTGCAACTGCTAAAAACTTTTTAAAAGACTTTTTAAGATAATAGAAATGAAACCAATTTAAAAGAGACTTACTTCAAATATCATTTAAATGTACTTGAAGTAGTCTCTTTAATTCTATTGTTTTAAGAATCTTAGATTATACATATTATAACTTTAATATTATGCCAACTATAGCAGCTGCACCTATATAAACAACAGGATGCTTTTTATATTTCATTATGGCATAAAAAATAATTACGAAAACAATCAATGCTCTTATATTAATTAAATCCATTATATTTCTGCTTAATTTATATAAATCAATATTAATAAGTGCAATTTTTACAACTTCATATCCTGCAACAGCAATAAGTCCTACGCTTGCTGGTCTTAATCCATTAAATACTGATTGAACGATAGTATTACTTTTAAATTTCTCTAAAAACTTTGCAACAATCAAAATCACTATTATTGATGGTGTTATAAGGCCAAGTGTTGCTATAAATCCTCCTATAAAGCCTCCTGTTTCAAACCCTGCATACGTAGCTATATTAACTCCCATAGGTCCTGGCGTTGACTCTGAAACTGCAACCATATCTGCAAGCATCGCTTGATCAAACCAATTATATTTATATGTCAAATCAATTAAAAACGGTAATGTTGCAAGGCCTCCACCTACTGAAAATAAGCCTATCTTAAAATATTCAAAGAATAATATTAAATATATCATGCCTTGTCGCCTCCTATGTTCTTAGTTAAAAATCCAATTATTCCTGCACCAATTACTATATAAATTGGTGATAAACCAAATACTGCACCAAGAATAAAAGCAGCTATTGCTATGAATATACCTATTGAATTTTTAACTGAGCTTTTCCATAATTTTATAATTGAACTTATGATAAGTGCAACAACAGCTATTCTTATTCCGCCAAAAGCATGCTTTACTACTGCGAATTCTGCAAAATTCTTTAGAAAAGCTGCAATTATCATTATTATAACAAGTGAAGGAAAAACAACTCCAAATGTTGCAAACAACGCTCCGATTACCCCCTGTGTTTTATATCCAATAAATGTAGCTGTATTAACTGCTATTACTCCTGGAGTACATTGCCCAACTGCATAATAATCAACAACTTCATCCTCTGTTGCCCATTTTTTATTTTCAACAATTTCCTTTTGTATCATAGGAAGCATTGCATATCCGCCTCCAAACGTCAGTCCTCCAATCCTACAAAAAGTAAAAAATAAATCAAATAATTCTTTTATCAAATATATCCCTCTTTCTTTTGTTTATATATTATTTTCTATATAAATATATATTTTTGAGCATAATTACATCCTAAAATCACTATTATTTTTTCACAATAACTTATAAGTAATACATCCTATATAAAATTCAAAATTGTTTTAATTACCCATTTAAACAATTTTGAATAGTGAATGTACTAAAACATATCATAACTTCTATGAAAACTACAATTAATTATTAGATTTTGGTTTATATTTTATCTTTTATTACTTATAAGGTTTAATTTTATAATTTATTTCAGTATTTTTCTTTTATTGCTGTATATAAAACTATGTCTATTACTAAGATATAAAATTATAGGCTACAGTGAATTAAGTTAAAAACTTTTATTCAATGTAGCCTATATAAATTATGCTTAAAGAATAATTTTAGTATATATTTTTAATAAAAATTATATATAACATATAATTTTAGATAAAACAAAGAAATCCAATATATGAATATGCGTAGTATTGTATTTAAAATTTGCGCTTTTAAATTCTTTGGCAGAGGTTGTTCCAAAATTGTTTGTCCAAAACTTGCTTTTGGAACAAACATTTTTGGGTGCAACCTCTGCCATTAGAATTTTTAGTGCAAATTTTCCTACAATCGAGCATATCATATATTGGATTTCGGTCGTTACTCACTAACCCCTTATATTACATCATATGGTTATTTTACTTTACTATATTCATCTTCTTTGAATCCAACAAGTACCTTATCTTCTGTAACTAAAAGAGGTCTTTTTATAAGCATTCCATTTGTAGCTAAAAGCTCACAAACTTCTTCTTTTGACATATCTTTAACCTTATCTTTTAAGTTCATTTCCTTATAAAGCTTTCCAGAAGTATTGAAAAATTTCTTAGGTTCAAGTCCACTTCTTTCCATATAATCTGATAATTCTTCTTTACTTGGTGTACATTCAACTATATTTACCCTTTCAACTTCTACATTATTTTCATTTAAATATTTATATGCTCTTTTACATGTAGTACATTTAGGATATTCTATAAATAACATATTATCACTCCTTAATTTTATAAATCATAATAATTATTAATTACCATCAATTATTAATTTAATTTTACCATATCTGATGATTTTGGTAAAGATTTAAGAAATAAGATAATACATTTCCATTTAAATTTTCCTATAATCGACCATATCATCTATTGAATTTATGTTATTTTTACTAACATCAGTATATTATTTACCTATATTATACTGTTATAAAAATTAAGTATTTTTTTAAAAACAGGAAATGCTATTTCATCCTTTTCATTAAAAGACTCATGCCTTGAGCCTTTAATTCTTATAAGCTCACAATTTTTAGCATACTTTGCAAATGTATTTTGAGCTTCTGGCATCACATAAGTATCATTTTCTGGCTGAAGCAGCATAACTGGGATCTCTACTTTTGAAGCATTTTTTTCTTTTATTATATTTTTTGTTGCCTTAGAAGCTTCTACATACCAATTTGCTGATGATCCACCGCTTTGAAATGCTTCATCTTCTATCATTTTATTATAGGAATAATCATATCTTGCCTTACATGTAGTTGCTTTTCCCGGAAACTTATAATTACTGTTATATGCCTTTTGTCCTGGAAGATAATCTCCTCCTTTATTAATAAGTTTCATTAATCTTGAAACAATATCTGCCACTATCTTTGGATACTTTCCTGTATTTATTTCATGCATCGGAGCACTTAAAATAGCTGCCTTAAAACGTGTTGAATACTTTTCCAAATATGCTGTTCCTATTCCACCACCCATTGAATGTGCAAATAATAATAACTTTTTATCTCTGCTATCTGGATTTACCACTTGTTCTATAAACTTATTAAAATCTTCTACGTAATAATCAAACTTTTCTACATTTATTTGTGACTTGTCACTTCCAAGTCTGCTTGATCTGCTATGTCCCCTATGTTCCATTATAAATACAGAATAATTTTCTCTTAAGAAATAATATATAAGCTCATGATATCTTTCAATAAATTCTCCAAATCCATGACATATAACTATACTTGCCTTTGAATTCTTCTTAATAAAAGTTTCATAATAAAATTTCAAGCCATTACTTCCAGTTAAATAACCACCTTTTCTTAATGAATCTAAATATGGTTCAACTTTAGTTTTCATTTCTTCCTGAAAACTCTTTTCTGAAATATAGTTATTAGTAAATTTATTAAAATCTAAATTACTTACTTTCATTTATTATCTATCTCCCATAAATATAATTTTTTCTCTTTGGTTATATTGTATTTTAAATCTCACTATATATTATAATTCTTTATAATATTTAACGCTATCTTAATATCCATTTTATATTGCTTTCACAGTACCACCATATATTGTATAATTTCAAACATAATAAAAAAGTATGCATAGCCAGAGTAACACTATACATACTACTTTAATTACATATTAAATTTCACTGATATTTCTTTTACTTTCTTTAAAACAATATACATAAGTATAGTGTTTATGGGAATCATTACAAGATTCTTAATTAATCTCGGACCAAATAATACTAAAAATGCATTTTTATAAAGAATTGATAACCAGTATGTGTTTAATATAATGTCCACTATTAATATTATTAATGTAGTTGTAACTAAACATCTTTTTAATGTTATTTCTTTCTTATAAAGCATTGCCCCATATATTAATCCAGAAACTATAGCTGATATAGTGAATCCTGGAAAAAATGCTCCCTTAGGATAAAGTATATAATTGATTATATCTGATAATCCTCCACACATACCTCCAACTACAGGGCCAAACAACATACCAATAGTTGCACTCGCTAAGAATTCAAAGCTTATATGAAGCGTTGGTAGTAATTGAATTGTGAATAAATCCAAAAGTAAATGTACTGTTATTAAAAGTGAAGCTAACACTAAGTTTCTTACACTTTTTAATTCTTTTGATGAAGAAATCATCACTTCTACAACATTTTTCATAACAAAAAATCCCCCTTTCATTTAATCCTGCTAAAAATAAGCAAGGTCATTTCAGCTAAACTTAAAAAGTTAGTTGTTTTAAGAAAAGTTTATAACTTAATTACTGCTGAAATAAAAGAGAGACCTCTTTTAAATACAGCGGAATGCAATATTTGTACCGCAAACTGCTAGAGTTTTTCGTTTAAGAGACAACTTCCCGTCCTCTTAACACTTGACGCATAAATACCTACTCTGTACATATTTTTTTAACTTTTCAAGGTATAGTATATACCTTTTTTTATTTTTTGTATATATTATTAACATATATTTCTATATGCTTTTAGCAATCAAGGTCTTCTGATTTAAAGTTGCTATAAAATCTTCCACTTTCTGCTGTAAACTTCAAAACGCAATAATCTGGATCAATAGCACCTTTTGAATAATACATTGTGTCACCTTCTTGCCAAATCATTTCTTTGGAATTATTATCTTGAAGGACTTCCATAGTTCCTTTAAGCATTCCCCCTCTAAAGAACCTTTTATCGCAAAAATAAATACATGCTTTAGTATTATTAATATATTGTTTAACACGCATTGATGATGTATTGGTAGTAAAATAGAAAACATGAAGCATTACCTTTTCCAAGCTGCCATAATATAATCGGCTTCCACTTTCCGCGTATCAAATCATATGTTAATTCTAATGGACAAGTATATTCTTCTCTTAATTTCATATTTTATCTCCCATTTACAGTGAACGCACTTTTATACTAAATCAATATTTTTCTGCATATGTCCTTTTTAATAAAAGACATAAATTCTAAAATTCTTAAGTTCTTAGATTCTTAACTTCTTAAGTTCTCAAACTCTTAAATTCTTAAATTCTAAAGTTCTTTAATTCTTAAATCAATCTAAAATAGCACTAATATCTTCTTTATGAAATCCATACAAATCATCATCATAGGTAACAATTTTAGAACTATATATTAAAAGAATTAAAGAAAAAGCTGGTCTAGTCAATAATTCATTAAGCACTGAATTTCATCTTTATAGTAAAATATAAATGCTTATTAAACTGACTAGAATACCAGCTTTTTAAATATAATATAAATAATTATCTTACAATAAGTTCTTTTATAAACATATCCTTCTCTTTATTTAAATCCACAAATTCTCCATCAACTAATATTAATGGCTTTGATATATTTTCAGTGTTTATTTGAAGAATCTTTCCCTCTCTACCATTACTTAATATAACATCTTCACCCATGTAATAATTTGCTACATGTTCTAAAAATGTCTTAGCATATGAATAATCAAATTTATTTAAACTGTTCTTTTTATGTACTAAGTTGCACCCTTTTATTATATAACCTCTTTCCACAAGAGTCTATAGAAAAACAAATTCTTTCATTGAATTAAAAATAAAGCAAAATTATATAGCAAATAAGTTACAACATAGTTACTTTATAAATTATTATTCTTCAAAAAGTAGAAAATTCCTTTAATATATTGTTATATTAATCTATTTTTTTGATTTTTCCCAAAGTTTATCCATATCTTCTAAGCTCATATCAATTAATTCAATACCTTTTTTCTTTGATTCTTCATCAATATAAGCAAATCTACGTATAAACTTGTCTATAGCATTATTTAAAGAAATTTCTTCATCAACCTTTAAAAGTCTAGCAATATTTACACAAGAAAATAATAAATCACCGACTTCATCTTTTATTTTATCCATATTTTCCATATTATATACATCTATTACTTCTTGAATTTCTTCATTTAATTTTTTTATTGCTTCATCAACATTTTCAAAATCAAATCCAACCTTTTTAGCCTTTTCTTGAACTTTATGCGCTCTTAAAAGCGCTGGTAATCCTTTAGTTATTCCTTTCATTTCATCAACAAGTCCTAAATATCCCTTTTCTTTCTTTTTTAATTCATCCCATTTGATTATAACTTCATCAGAGGTATTTAAATTAACATCACTATTAAAAATATGTGGATGTCTATATATCATTTTATTACAAATCCCCTCTATTACGTCTAGAATGTTAAAATAACCATCTTCATTACCTATTGATGAATGAAATACAACTTGAAGTAATACATCTCCTAGCTCCTCTATCAAGGCGTCATCATCATCTCTGTCTATAGCATCAATAACTTCATAACTCTCTTCTACAAGTGCCTTTTCTAAGGATTTATGAGTCTGTTCTTTATCCCAAGGACATCCATCTTCACTTCTTAATTTTTCTACTATATCTAATAAATCATTAAAATCTTTTTTATTATTTAGATCCCTAGGCATATATATAGATGTTAGATAGTCTATATCCTCCTGCATATCTAGTTCAAATAAAGGTATCTTTCTAATACTTTCTTCTCCCTGTATACCTGCTGCTCTTACATAAAATATTTCTGTCTCATCATTATAATATTCTAATAATCTAAGTTTAACTTCTGATGCTATTAATGGATTATATACTTGAGTTACTATTGTTCCTATTCTCTTGTCTAATATTTGATTTTTTATATCAAATGCATCTATTACCTTTAATCCTTCTATTGGATCTATTTGTAGACCTTCCATCATAGCATCTATAAAACTAACAGCTGGAATTATTTTATACTCTATGTTTTCTTCTTTACATAAATCAATTAAATTAAAAACAGATTTTTCAGCAACTAGAGGATGACCCGGAACTGCATAAACCAAGTCCCCGCACTCTTTATGTTTACATATTAAATCTTGTGCTATATCTAAATATACTTCATCAAAGCTTTCCTTAGTCTCATATACGTTATCATAGGTGCTGAAATTCACTTTCTCTTCTATTAAGTAATCTACTGTTGGATGTTTTTCTGTTCTCAAAAACACATTCTTCCCATTTCTAAGTTCATTTAATGTTCCTATTGTTAATGATTCCTTTGATCCTGGTCCTAATCCAACTATTTTAATCATTAGGTTCCTCTCCTTTTTATATCCTTTTGATTCTATCTTTTATTTCTTCTATTCCAAATACTTTAAATACTATTACTAATATACCATATATTATTCCTCCTATAAATATTGACAACAAACATGATATACCATTACTTACAGTGCACTTATATATAATATTATAACTAAACATTACTGCTATTATCATAATTATTGATGCATATGAAGGTTTTATTAATATGTCATATAAATCTAATTTTATTTTTAGCGTAACTTTTAAGACTATAATATTTAATATACTTGCAATAACATATGCGCTTATAGTTCCAATAACTGCACCATAAATATTAAGATATTTAACAGGTATTAATGTCCATGTTAATATTACCTTAACAATACATCCAATAAGTAAATTTATAACCGGCTTTATATAATGCCCTGTTCCTTGCAATATTGACGTAGTAGTTTGTGTTATTATTATAAATGGTATAGATATAGATAGATATGTCAATATTTCAAATCCTTCAAATCTTCCTGGAAAAATAAATTTCATTACAGGTTCAGCTAAAAAGAATAAACCAAGCGTACACGGAAGTGCTATTACTATTGCCATTTTCATTGACATATTTATTTTATTCTTTAATTCACTATTCTTTTTTAAAATAAAACTCTCAGCAATTATAGGAATTAAAGATGTGCAAATTGCCATTGAAAGTGTAAGTGGTATATTAACTATGACAGACGCTTTTCCAGTTAATTGAGCATATAATACTGTAGCTTCTGTAGTTGTAAAACCAGCTTGTAACAGCTTTTGCGGAACTAAAATGGAATCTATTAAATTCATTATAGTTCCTACTGTTGTTCCCAATGAAATTGGAATTGCAATTTTCAGTATTGTATTTAATACATCTGAATTAGCCTTCAATCTCTTTATTCCATATTCTTTTTTTATTTTTTTATATTTTGAATACAGATACGACGTACCTAAAACCGCTCCAGCTGTTGCACCAAAGGCTGCGCCACCAGCTGAATATTCTATACCCCTTGGCAATAAAAACACTGCTAATCCCACTCCAAAAAGCACTCTTCCAATTTGTTCTATTATCTGAGATATGGCTGATGGGGTCATATTTTGAAATCCTTGAAAAAATCCTCTTAGTATTGTCATACATGAAATAACAACAGGAGCAAAAGAGATCCCTATTAAAGAATAATACGACTTCTCATCCCATTTAAGATAATGAATTATAGGATGAGCAAAGAAAAATAAGAATACCGTCATGCCTGTCCCTATTATTATCATTAAAAGAAACGACTCCTTCATTACTTCGAAGGTTCCTCTTATATCATTTACAGCATTTCTTTCAGATATTATTTTAGACATAGCAACTGGTACACCTGAAGCTAATGCTATGTAAAACATATATAGCGGATAAGACATCTGATAATACCCTATACCTTCATCTCCAATTAACATTATCAATGGCCATCTAAAAAATAATCCTAGGAATCTTGTTAATATTCCTGCTATACCTAAAATTAAACTTGCTTTAACAAGTGATTGTTTTTTCATAAAACACCTCCAAACTTACATACTATTAATAATTCTTATTGTAAATCTGGAGGTATTATGACTTTTATTTTAATTATTGATAATTTTGATTTTTTATGTTTCTCAAAGAAGTATTATTGCTCCATTTGTTTTCCTAAAAATGCAGCTGCTGTCTCAACTAGTTTTGTTTCAACATCTCCTAATTCTACATCATCTTCTTTTGATAGAATAATTACAGCTCCAATCTCATCACCTTCTGCTATAATAGGTGCAATGACTTGACTGATATATTCTGTTTCTTCATCATCATTATGTAATGGAACTACTGATCCTGAAGATTTATTTAATAACACAGTTTTTCTATCATTCATTATTTTTTCTAATTCGTTACTTACTTTTCTTTCAATATACTCTTTTTTGGGAGCTCCACTTACTGAAATAAATGCATCTTTATCACATATCAATACAATATGTCCTATAACTTGTTGTAAACTTTCGCAATATTCCTTTGAAAAATCAGTTAGCTCTTCAATTGGAGAATATTTTTTCAGTATTACTCCTCCATCACGGTCTGTAAAAATCTCTAACGGATCTCCTTCCCTTATTCTTAATGTTCTTCTTATTTCTTTTGGAATTACTACCCTTCCTAAGTCATCAATTCTTCTGACAATTCCTGTTGCTTTCATTAGTTATTCACCGTTGTAGAAAGTTTATAAAATATTATATGTTTTTGTTATATAACACTTAAAAATATTATTTAATATAAAGTTATCTATTCCTTTCTAACAACATGCTCCTTTCTTCTATATTTGTTTAAGTAATTTTATCTAAGTAATTTACGATATTATTATTTGAATATATAGAAATTTTATGCACTAATAACTAAATTTTATATTATATAAAAAAAAATTTTCTCCTCTTTAAGTTAAGAGGAGAAAATTTACTATAATCTATCTTCGTATGTCTTTATCTGTATATCCTTTTTCCATTCTTCTAATTTTGAATTATATGCTGCATTAGTTTTTTCTTGAGTTACTTGTGATTTAATGCTATCTTTTACTTCATCAAAAGGAGTTACTTTACTTTCTCCTCTTTCTGCAACTAAAATATGAGATACATTCGCACCTTCACTAGTTACACCAGTGACTTTAATTATATGATATCCAAATTGGCTCTTTACAGGTGCTGAAATTTCACCTTCTTTTAAATTTTTAAATCCATCCATAAATTCTTGAACATATTGAGTATCATCATACTTTACAAATCCTAAACTTCCGCCATTGTCTTTTGTTCCAGTATCAGTTGATTTTTCTTTAGCTGTCTTAGCAAAATCTGCACCAGCATCTAATTCAGCCTTTATAGCATTAGCTTCTTCTAAAGATTTGTTATAATCTATTTCTCCTTGTGTAGTATACTTACTGTCTTTATTCTCTTCATAATAATTCTTTACATCATCATCAGTTATCTTAACATCTTTAGTCATTGCTTCATATATAGCATTTAATTTTGCTTGATCTCTTTGAATTTCTTTAAAGCTATCCTCTGTATAACCATATTGCTCTAAAGCTTTCTTATACTGATCTTCTCCACCGTACACTTGCTTATATTGAGAAATTGTATCTTCAACTTTCTTATTAAGTTCATCATCTGATGGTATTAATTTTAATTCAGTACCTTTTTGTATCATTACTTTTTCATTTACTAACATAGTTAAATATTGTTGTCTTATTTGTTTAAGTTGTTCTTTTGCTTGATCATTATTTGCATAATCTTCGCCATAAGTAGATTTTAATTGCTGAACAACTCCAGCTTTTTCCAATTCACTTTCTAAATCACCTTTAGTAATTTTCTCATCACCTACTTTTGCAATAACTGTTTTTGCTATAGCTTCAGGCGTTTTTTCAATCATTTTGCAACCCATCATTGATATTGCTAATGCACAAACTGCTGCAGTTGCAATAATTTTTTTTAATCTTTTCAAAGTATTCCCCTCGCTTTTTTCTAAGTATTGCTGTAAAAGACATAATATTAGTATATCAATATTATTTTTACAATTCAATTTTTTCAATTAATATTTATATTGTAATATTACTCAGTTCAAAATAAACAATATAATTTAGTATATCATTTTTTTATTACAAGATTATGTCATCTACTACTTCTTTTAAAAACTCTAACTTATTTTCTTTTTTTATTCCTTTAATTTTAAAAGCAAAGTATGGTTCTAATCCAAATTTCAATACCACAATATCTTTGTATTTTTTAATAAGATTTACATAAATATTAGAATAATCACTTTCGCCTTGAGCGAATTTAAATATTATCACTTTTGGCATTTCTTTTATTTCCTCAATAAATACAGTTTTTGCTTTATTCTTTATATATGCTATATCCATCAAGTTACGAACTGATTCAGGCATTTTAGAGTATCTATCGTTTAGTTCTTCTTCTATATCATTATAATCATCTATATTTTCAATAGCTGCAATCTTTTTATATACCTCTATCTTTTGTATTTCATCTTCTATATAATGTTCTGAAATAAATGCATCAACTTTTATATCTACTGTAGTTTCAATAGGTTCTTTACTTATTTCACCTTTAATTATCTTAATAGTATCCTCGAGCATTCTACAATATAAATCATATCCTATAGTTGCCATGTGTCCATGTTGAGAAGATCCCATCATGTTACCTGCTCCCCTTATTTCTAAATCTCTCATAGCTATCTTAAATCCTGATCCTAATTCCGTAAAATCCCTCAAAGCTTTAAGTCTCTTCTCTGCTACTTCTGTTAAAACCTTATCTTTAGTATATAGCAGATATGCATATGCTATTCTGTTAGATCTACCTACTCTTCCTCTCAATTGATAAAGTTGTGATAATCCCATTTTATCAGAATCATATATTATAATAGTGTTTACATTCTGAATATCCATTCCAGTTTCTATAATTGTTGTACACACTAGTACATTATGCTCTCCCGACATAAAGTCCATCATTTCTTTTTCAAGTTCTCTTTCTGCCATTTGACCATGTGCGATGCCTACCTTAGCCTCCGGAACCAATTCTTGGACGTATTTAGCCATTCTATCAATATCTTCTACTCTGTTATAAACAAAATATACTTGCCCATCTCTGCCTACTTCTCTCAAAATTGCATCTCTTATAAGTTGATCATTTTGTTCTACAACATAAGTTTGTACAGGATATCTCTCTTCTGGAGGAGTTTCTATAACCGATATATCTCTCACCCCTGTTAATGACATATGAAGAGTTCTTGGTATAGGAGTAGCACTTAAAGTTAATACATCTACATTTTTCTTTAAATTTTTTATTTTCTCTTTTTGTTTAACTCCAAATCTTTGCTCTTCATCAATTATTAACAATCCTAAGTCTTTGAATTGTATGTCCTTTGAAACTATTCTATGAGTTCCTATTAAAATATCAACGTTTCCTTCTTTAAGCCTTTGAAGTGTTTCCTTTTGCTGTTTTGTAGTTCTAAACCTACTTACCATATCAACTTTTATTGGAAAATCTGAAAATCTATTTTTCATATTCTTGTAATGTTGTTCTGCTAAGATTGTAGTTGGAACTAAAAAAGCCACTTGCTTTCCATCCATAACACATTTAAATGCCGCCCTTACTGCAACTTCTGTCTTTCCATATCCAACATCTCCACATAAAAGTCTATCCATAGGCTTATCTGATTCCATGTCACTTTTAATTTCTTCTAATGATGTTAATTGGTCCGGAGTTTCTTCGTAAGGAAATTCATCTTCAAATTGTTTTTGCCATTGTGTGTCCTTTGAAAATTTGTAGCCCCTTACGGTTGCTCTTGTTGCGTAAAGCTTAACTAGGTCCTCAGCTATTTCATTAATGGATTTTCTAGCCTTAGCTTTAGCTTTTTGCCATTCAGTTCCACCAAGTTTGTTTATCTTAGGGAATTTTCCTTCACTTCCAACATATTTTTGTATTAAATCCAATTGCTCAACAGGAACATAAAGCTTATCCCCCTTATCATACACAATATCTAAGTAATCTCTCTTATGTCCTGCAACATCAATTTGTTTAATACCCTTATATACACCAATTCCATGGTTAGCATGAACTACATAGTCACCTGGTTTAAGTTCTGCAAAACTTTTTATCTTTGCAATACCTTTTTGCTTAGATTTATTTTTAGTCTTTAACTTTCTTTTAGCTTCGCCAAATACTTCCTTATCTGAAATTACACAAATTTTATAGTTTGGATATTCAAAACCTTTCAGCTGATTTCCAAAAGTAATTACAACTTCACCAAAATTAATTTTATCTACAGAATCTTTATATGAGCTTTCAATTCCTCTATCACGTAATGTGTCTACTAAACGTTCTCCCCTTGCTCTTGTACCTGATAAAATTAACGTCTTATATTCCTCAGATTTCTTTCTTGAAATATCATCAATTAATAAATCTAACTGACCTTGATAATTTGTTAACGTTGATTGACTTATATCAATTTTTGTAATTGGTCTTAACCAGTTATTATTCTGAGATAACGATTCTAAAAAAATTATTTTTTGTTCTGAAAATGATCCTAGTATTTCTTCTTTATTAAGTAATAGTCCTCCTTGTCCCGGAAAAATATCTCCTCTTTGAGAAAATGCTGTAAAATTCTCCTCAAACTCTATATATGTAGAATTTAATTTTCCCTCACATCTTTGAACATTATCCATTATAAAATAATAATCATTAAAATAATCAAATAAGCTTTCTGTCTTCTTAGAAAAATAATTTAAATAACTATCTATAGTTTCGAAAGAACATGTTTCTTCTAGTGATTCTAAATTCTTATTTAAAATTTTTCTTAATTTTTCTACTCTGTCTTTATCTTTATCCTTATCTTCTATTTCCTCAAATTCACTCTTTAGTTTTTCTCTACCATATTCTAAAGCCTCATCAGTAAGGACTATTTCTTTTGCTGGAAATATGTTTACTGATTTAACTTTTTCAATGCTTCTTTGTGATTCTATATTAAATGTTCTTATGGATTCTATTTCATCTCCAAATAATTCAATTCTATATGGATAACTTGAGCATGTTGGGAAAACATCAAGAATCCCTCCCCTTAAAGAAAATTGACCCTTTCCTTCAACCATTTCTACTCTTTCATATCCTGATTGAATTAGTTTTTTGCCTATCTCTTTAACATCAACATCATCATTTTCTTTTAATTTTATATTATATTCTGTAAATAATTTATGTGGTGTATATTTAGAGGCAAATGCATCTACAGATGTTACAATTATTTTTTTATTATTATTTAATATCTCATTTATTACTTTTAATCTAGCCCATCTTAAATCTCCCGATACAGCATCAATATTATAAAATACTACCTCCTTAGCTGGGAAATAGTAAACCTCATTTGTGTATAATATTAAATCTTCATATAGGTTTTTGGCTTCTATATCATTTTGAGTT
>ERZ781272.655-NODE-655-length-19335-cov-4.653786_pt1 | contig 19335 bp, 22 predicted proteins | sample MGYA00375850_ERZ781272 | MGnify/ENA primary metagenome ERZ781272 (study PRJEB29790, sample SAMN06051246) | human gut metagenome | host: Homo sapiens | place: USA: Cincinnati, Ohio | collected 2013-06-21 | study: EMG produced TPA metagenomics assembly of the Gut...
GCTCAACCCAGCCTGGAAGGGCGGACACGGCGCAGGCGAGGAAACGGCCGCGATGATGGCCATCAACCCGGACTATGTGCACATGGAAAATTACATGCCGCTTGTCCCGGGCGATTTGTCCGAGACCATGCCATGCGACGGTATGACTGGCGTGAAATATAAGGGAATTCGTGTGCTGATACCCCGCACGTTTAAAAACATCTCCCCAAGCGGCTGGTTCGGCAACGACGACGCGGCGACCGCCACCGTCGAATGGGGCAAGGAGATGCTCGCCGCGACCGCAGATTTCATCTGCGACTTTATTAATGAATTCGACAAGCTGAAAATCGACCAATAAAGCTGGAACAGGGGCACAAAGAGGCGTGGATACCTTGGATATCCACGCCTCTTTGTGCCCCTGACTAGTATTCGGGTTATCATCCAGCTATTAGACCCAATAAAACGAAAGGAAGCGTAAGATTGTCTATACAGCACAGGAACTTTTGCCGAAATCTTTCCTGAAAACACCTGTAGACAGCAGATTATTGGTCCGCCGATAGAAGCTGTCGACTATGGTATAGGTAGATATCCCCAGTCAGTTAAACAGGGAGTGTTTGCATACTCCGCATTTTCATATTCCGGCTTCTGCAACAGGTAACGTACATCAAACCTCTTTTTCCGGAACATTTTCCGGTATACATCCAAATCCTCGGGCAGAATGACTCTTCCGATGGATCGCACATTCCCCGTCAATGGCTATTCCCGCCCGATTTGCTTGATGACGCGGGCTGGGTTTCCGCCCACCACCGTATAGGGCTCAACATCCTTTGTCACAACACTGCCGGAGGCGACCACTGCGCCCTCCCCAATGGTGACGCCTGGATTGATGACGGAGTTTCCCCCAATCCAGACATTGTCCTGTATCGTGACCGGCTTTCCGTACTCAAGCATTTGATTACGCCTGGCTAAATCCAGCGGATGGTTGACCGTGAAGATGCAGACGCGCGGCCCGACAAAGCAGTTGTTCCCTAAGGTAATCGGTGCGGTATCCAACAGGATACAATCAAAATTCAGATAGAGATTAGCCCCTGCCAAGATGTTGTAGCCGTAATCACAGCGGAACGTAGGCTCGATATAGCAGTTATCACCGACCCTTCCAAACAGCTCCCGGATGATATCCATCCGTTTTGCCGCCTGTTCCTCCGGAATACTGTTGAATGTCTGCGTCAGGGTATGTGCCCTTGTGCGTTCGAAAAGCAGCTGGGGATCCGTACTATTATAAAGTTCACCTGCCAGCATTTTTTCCTTTTGAGTCATCTTGAGTTCCTCCCGTTCTTTGACTACCATTATAGCAAATAACACACCGCCTGAACAGGTACATCAAGCAGGCGGATTTTTATCTCTGGTTCTATGTAGCGCTGGCATTCATCTTCGCTATTCTCGGACAGACGCTCCTGTGCGGGATTCTGCTTGGCTTTGTCCTTATTGCAGAGTTTTGATACCGGTAGCAGGTGCACTCGTGCCGATAATGATTATGTTTTTAGATGTGGCAGCGGAGTGGAGTCATGAGGAGTGGGAAGTTCCCCTTCACGACGATGGGAAACATTTTGAGTACCTATTGAGGAAGACTTTCCGGGCGTGCTTCGCCGGATGGACAATTCCCCCGCCACAACACCATCCGCACCGCTCCATCTTTTCAACACCCTTTTTGTTATTGCTTAGCTTGTTTTTAGAATAGTATAAGGGGTTTACAGCAAACCGGGAACCGTATTCCGCTGTTTTTGTAAAATATTCTAGATTATGCTTCTATTTCTTGACGAACCGAAGGGGTTGTGTTATACTGTGAATACCTCTAAGAGGGTTTATTTTTTTGTGCCTTTTTCCGGGAATACCCGAAAGACAGAAACAGGAAAATAACATCCGCTGCCTGAGGGGACGTTTCAAAAACATGCGGTGGCGTCCCAAAGCTTTGGATGGACCGTTGTACCTTTTATGAGGGAGGCAAAAATTTTCCGCATTCAGGAGGTGCCGAACAAATGAGAGTTAGAGTTACATTAGCTTGCTCTGAGTGCAAACAACGTAATTATAACACGATGAAGAACAAGAAGAATGATCCTGACAGACTTGAAATGAACAAATACTGCAAGTTCTGTAAGAAACACACTCTTCACAAAGAAACCAAGTAGGGCGGAAAGGCAGGGACTTGTATCATGGCTCAGAAAAAGGACCGGAAAGAGACCAAGAAAGGCAAGTTTAAAAGTTTCGCCAGCAAAGTAAGTCGTTTCTTCAAAGACATGAGGGGTGAGCTGAAGAAAGTCGTATGGCCGACAAAAAAGCAGGCAATCAACAACACAATCGTCGTTATCGTCGTGGTCATTGTTGCAGGCTTGTTTATCTGGGGCTTCGACAGCCTTCTGTCCCTTGCTGTCAACGCTTTCCTGAAAAGCGCGTAATTAACTGTCTAAGCCGGAAGGCTTATGCGATGCTTGGAGGATTCACTCATGTCTGATACCGCAAAATGGTACGTTGTGCACACTTATTCCGGCTACGAGAATAAGGTTGCCATGAACATTGAAACCGTTGTCCAAAACCGGAATCTTCAGGATTTGATCCACGAGGTCCGCGTCCCGACGGAAACTGTAACGGAAATCAAAGACAACAAAAAACGTGAAGTGGAACGCAAAATCTTTCCCGGCTATGTTCTGGTCAAAATGGTCATGACCGATGATTCCTGGTACGTTGTCCGCAACACCAGAGGCGTCACCGGCTTTGTCGGACCGGAATCCAAGCCCCTTCCCCTGACGGAAGAGGAAGTCCTCGGCCTCGGTATCGAGACCAGGGAAATCGAGATTGATTACGCGGTCGGCGACACAGTTCGCATTGTCGATGGTCCGCTCGAAAGCTTCGTCGGTGTGGTCGAGGAAATCGACACCGAAAAGGACATGGTCAAAGTCAAGGTTTCCATGTTTGGAAGAGAGACCCCCGTCGAGCTTGAACTCGACCAGGTCGAATCAGTTTAATAGTCGCAAAAAGCATTGCCCGGAACAATCCCGGCATGTTTTGTACAGGCCTTTCTGTACGCTTTGGCATGATTTTTCATGCCGCGTGGGAGGAACGCAAAATACTGTCAAAGGCGTTCCGACTTTCACCACATAATTTTGGAGGTGCAAACAAATGGCTCAAAAGGTAGTGGGCTTTATTAAGCTCCAGATCCCAGCCGGCAAAGCTACCCCGGCGCCACCTGTCGGCCCTGCACTCGGCCAGCACGGTGTTAACATCATGGCATTTACAAAGGACTTCAACGAGCGCACTAAGAATGACGCGGGCCTGATTATCCCGGTCGTCATCACGGTATATGCAGACCGTTCCTTCACCTTTGTCACCAAGACTCCGCCGGCAGCAGTCCTCATCAAAAAGGCTTGCGGAATCGACAAAGCATCCGGCGTCCCCAACAAGAACAAGGTCGCCAAGATCACCAAGGAGCAGGTCAAGAAAATCGCAGAGCAGAAAATGCCGGATCTCAACGCTGCATCCATCGAATCTGCCATGAGTATGATCGCTGGAACCGCTCGCAGCATGGGCATCACTGTCGAGGACTAATGCTCCCTGTGGGAGGACCACTTTAAAAATCCGCTATCAACCACAATTTATAGGGAGGAAATCAACTTGAAACACGGTAAAAAATATACAGACAGTTCCAAACTGATAGACCGTTCCAAGCTTTATGACTCTGATGAAGCCCTGAAGCTCTGCTGCGATACGGCAAAAGCAAAGTTTGATGAAACTGTAGAAGCTCATATTAGACTCGGTGTCGACTCCCGTCATGCTGACCAACAGGTCCGCGGCGCTGTCGTTTTGCCGAACGGAACCGGTAAAACTGTCCGTGTCCTCGTTTTCGCCAAAGGCGACAACGTCAAAGCAGCACAGGATGCAGGCGCTGAGTACGTCGGTGCAGAGGAATACATGCAGAAAATCCAAAACGAGGGCTGGCTCGATTTCGACGTTGTCATCGCTTCCCCGGATATGATGGGCATCGTTGGCCGCCTTGGTAAAGTCCTTGGACCCCGCGGACTTATGCCGAACCCGAAGGCCGGCACCGTTACCCCGGATGTCGCCAAGGCTGTTACCGATGCAAAAGCCGGTAAGATTGAGTACCGTCTTGACAAAACCAACATCATTCACTGCCCGATTGGTAAGGCTTCCTTTGGAACCGAAAAGCTCAGTGAAAACTTCGACACCCTGCTCTCCGCAATCGCAAAGGCAAAACCGGCGGCTGCAAAAGGCCAGTACATTAAATCCTGTACGGTTGCCACCACAATGGGACCGGGTGTCCGTGTCAATACCGCGAAATATTCTGTCTAAGCAAATTTTGCTTGACAAGCCAGTATAAATCGCTTATACTGGAATAGCTGTCCAAAGACAGCAGGTGCTTTATGCATAATGGGACTTCTCCCGCCTGCCGAGGCTAGCTTTGATTATGGTTATGAATCAGGCTCTTTCCTCGGCATGGGGAAAGAGCCTTTTTTATGGTCTAACAACTTTCAGGAGGTGACACGTTTTGCCAAGTGAGAAGGTACTCGCGTCAAAGAAACAGGTCGTTGCTGACCTTGTCGCAAAACTGAACAATGCATCCGCAGGCGTACTCGTTGACTATAAAGGAATCAATGTTGCCGATGATACGAAACTCCGTAAGGAGCTCCGTGAAGCCGGTGTCGATTACTCTGTCGTCAAGAACACGCTGCTCCGTTTTGCAGTCAAAGAGGCTGGCCTCGAAGAGATGACGTCCGTTCTCGAAGGAACCACTGCTCTGGCGGTTTCTGAAGAGGATCCGATCGCTCCCGCAAGAATCCTTGTGAAGTATTCGGAATCCATTCCGGGCGACGCTTTCAAAATCAAAAGCGGTTTTATGGATGGAGCTGTCATTGATGTTGACACCGTCAACGCCATTGCAAAAATCCCATCCAAGGAAACTCTTATTGCTCAGATGCTCAGCAGCTTGAATGCAAGCATCGCAAACTTTGCTATCGTTCTTGATCAGATTGCAAAGAAACAGGAACCGGCAGAAGCTTCTGCTGAATAATCTAATTTTAGTAATATACGGAGGTAAATACCATGGCTTCAGAGAAAATTTTGAACATGATTGAAGAAGTAAAATCTCTTACCGTCCTCGAGCTTAACGAACTGGTAAAGGCTCTTGAGGAAGAGTTTGGCGTTTCCGCAGCAGCAGTTGCAGTCGCAGCTCCGGCAGCTGGCGGCGCTGAAGCAGCAGCGGAAGAGAAAACCGAGTTTGACGTTGTCCTTGCTAACGCTGGCGGCAGCAAGATGGGCGTCATCAAAATCGTCAAAGAGATTACTGGTCTCGGCCTGAAAGAGTCCAAGGCTCTCGTTGACGAGGCTCCGAAGACCATCAAAGAAGGGGTTTCCAAAGCTGATGCTGAGGAAATGAAGAAGAAACTCGAAGATGCCGGCGCTACTGTCGAACTCAAGTAAGTTCATTTTTCGCTATGAAACGGACTGTGCTTTGCACAGTCCGTTTTTTGTTTGTTTCTCTATCCCCTTTTTGATATTCCTTTGCTGTTTTGCATGGTTACCCGCGGTCTGCTCCTCTTTCTGCAGCTCGCCCGCATTCCCCATGATTGACAAATGATTTGAAATCCTTTCAGATGATTTTAAATAAAATGCCGTCAACTGTTTCAAACTGACAACATCAAATAGAGAAAACAGATTAAGAGGAGTTCAATTGAAAAAAGATACCATGGAGGATTTAGGGAAGATTTCCTGCCTGTCAGAGGTATCTTCCTCCAGGTCGGACAGGCCGCCGCTTATGCAGTCAGCAAGCCCTTCCATCAAGGAAACAAGTTTGCCTCGACGATTTTGGGTGGGATAACGGTAGTTCCAGAAAACTGACAAACGGCTGGGACACGGTGTTCCGACCCGTATCTGCCTGTTCCATGGGGAAAACCATGAGCTGAGCCGCAGCGGCAGACTGTGTCGGTAAATGACCACATACTTTGCCTTTGGCCTCACTTCCTTTCTATTTTGGACATGACAATACCCCCCTGATGTAGTACTTCTATTTTCCTACATCAGGGGGCTTTTGTCCATTGTCCGTTTTTACTGGTCCTGTTCAATTCATCATATCCGCATGGGGATTTTCTTTTCCCAAATGCGATTCCCTATCTGTCATTCAAAGAGCATTTACAGCTTTTTTCTCCGGCGGATTTTCTTGTACTTCTTGTTCTTCTGGTTGACCAGAACCGCGTAGATGACATATAAGCCGATGAGCAAGACGATAAGGATCAGAATAATCTTCGCCCAAATGGAACCGAGCGCCTGTTTGAACATATCGGTGTAATACAGCCATTTGCTGCGCTCGACATTTTCCTTGGCGACAAGCGGGATTTCCCCTATGGTCTCGTCCTTGAGCTTGAGCTCCACGCTTCCCACGGTGTCGCCCGCATGAATCGGCGCTGCGAGCGGTTCCTCGGGCAGGTGGACGATTTTCTGGACATCCTCCTCCGTCACATAGGACGGCAGCAGGGCGGTAAATTTCTGCTGCGGAGCGACATGGACAAAATCCTGGTCCTTGCCGTATTTGACCTTTGCCTCATTGATCGGGGTGTCCGGGTCAAGCATCGTCAGGTTGGCGAAGTTCTCAAACGCCCAGTCATAGAGGTGGACAGTATCGAAGAAGGCCATGTTGTAGTCATAGGCTTCCCCGTTTGCATCCTCCGTTGGCGCACCCAAAATGACACAGAGGTAGTTGTACCCATCCTTGGAAGCAGAGGATACGACGCATTTTCCCGCCTCAGGCAGACTTCCCGTCTTGATTCCGGTGATATAGTCCTCATAGTAAACGGAGCCAGCTTCCATCATCTTGTTGGTTGTGATGAGCAGGCGTTCGTCCGCGTAATCGGTGGCGGGCAAGGTGTATCTAGTTTTGGAGACAGCCTCCCTGAACGCATCAATCTTCATCGCATACTGGGCGAGAACCGCGATATCCTCCGCTGTGGTGTACTGCTGCTCATTAAACAGGCCGTGCGGATTGACATAATGGGTATTCTTCATCCCGATTTCCTGGGCCTTGGCATTCATCTTTTCCACAAAGGCCGGGATGCCGGGCCCTAGGGTATCTGCCACGATGTTAGCCGCCTCGTTGCCGGAGGGAATGAGCATCGCGTATAAGTAGTCCCTCATGCTCAGTGTTTCCCCGATGCGGATATCTGCTGTGGAAGCACCGGTGCCATATAAATCCTCTATATCCTCGGAGGTTGCAGTCGCAGTCGTGCCGTCCAAATCGCTAACCGATTCGAGCAGCAAGACCGCCGTCATAATTTTGGTGATAGATGCAGGATACATCTTGTCCTTCGAATTTTTCTGGTAGACGACTTTTCCGGTGTCCGTATTAATGAGATATGCCGAATGGGCCAGAATCTCCTCTTCCGGCTGGTCCGCGGCTGCCATAACGGATGTGCTTGTCGAAAGAAACACGAAGACCATTACCATAGACAGAAAAAATGATATTTTGCGCATGTGGACATTCCCCTCTTGTTTGAGAAATTATTTTGTTGTATGATATTATAGTTAATAGGCGTGAGCAACAGTCACTTTTCATTATGTTACATTATAACAGAAAAATGCGAAAACACAAATAAGACTGTTAAAAAACAAAATACCGGACGGAGGGATTTTTCATGAGCCAAAAATTTGGCTTTGACACCTTGATGACGCACGCAGGGTATAATGGGGACGTACAGACCCATTCGAGCACCCTGCCGATTTATCCGACCACTGCATACCAGTTCGACAGCGCCAAGCACGCACAGAACCTCTTTGAACTCAAAGAGGGTGGCAACATCTACAGCCGCCTGCAAAACCCGACAAACGACGTGTTGGAAGCCCGCATCACCGCTCTCGAAGATGGCGTCGGCGCGCTCGCCTTTGCATCCGGCCATGCAGCGATTGTCAACACCCTGCTCAATCTGGCGGATTCCGGGGACGAAATCGTTTCCTCCATCTGCATCTACGGCGGCGCCATCAACTTGCTCGGCGTCACCCTCGATCGTCTCGGCATCAAGGTGAAATTCGTCGACCCGGACGACCTGGAGGCGTGGGAACACGCGATTACCGACAAGACCAAGGCACTCTTTACCGAAGTCGTCGGAAACCCGAATGCAAATGTTGCAGATTTGGAAGCCATCGCTGCGATTTCCCACAAGCATGGCATTCCCTTCCTTGTCGACTCCACCTTTACCACTCCGTACTTGATTAAGCCCTTTGAGCACGGCGCTGATATCGTCATCCACTCGGCCACCAAGCATCTGGGCGGCCATGCAAACGCCATGATGGGCCTTGTGGTGGACAGCGGCAGATTTAAGTGGGAGGGTAATCCCCGTTTCCCGCACTACAACGAGCCAGACGTCAGCTATCACGGCGCCGTCTTTGCCAAGGATTTTGGAAACGCGGGCTTTATCACCCGCCTGCGCACCCTGATGATGCGTGACCTCGGCGCCTGTCCCTCCCCATTCAACTCCTACCTGATTGTACAGGGCATCGAGACCCTCTCGCTGCGCATGCAGAGGATGTGCGAAAACACCCAGAAGGTCGCAGAGTACCTAGAGGGAAACGAAAACGTCAGCTTTGTCAACTACCCGGGGCTTGCCTCGAACAAATACCATGCGCTCCAGCAAAAATACCTGCCCAAGGGTGCAGGCTCCGTCTTTACCTTTGGCATTAAGGGAACAAGAGAGACCGGCGCAAAAGTTTATCGATAGCCTGAAGATGATTTTGCACGTGGCAAATGTCGGTGATGTGCGCTCGCTCGTCATCCATCCTGCGACGACCACCCACAGCCAGCTCAGCGACGAGCAGCTCGTGATGTCCGGCATCACCCCGCAGACTATCCGCCTATCCATCGGCATTGAGGATGTGGGCGACATCATCGCAGACCTCGACCAGGCCATTTGCACCGCTGTTGGCAAATAACACTTGAGCCGCAAAGACGAAAGGAGGACATTCTTTGGTTTATATCACAGGCAGCATGCACGGTGATATGGAATGTTTTCATGATGGACGTTTCAAGCACCTGAAAAAGGGCGACACCCTCATTGCTGTCGGAAACTTTGGCTTTCTGTGGGACGGAGGGAAAAAAGAACAGGCCGCCCTGAAATGGATCGGCAAGCGGAAATACCAGGTGCTCTTTGTGGAGGGCTGGTATGAAAATTACAACGAGCTCGAGCAGTATGAGATCGTCGACTTTGCAGGCGGGAAGGCTAGGAAAATTTCTGACAACCTGATGCAGCTGATGCGCGGCAACGTCTACCACATCGAGGGTAAGAGCATCTTTACCTTCGGCGGCGGAGAGAGCCCCGACCGAGATGACCGCATCAAAGCCGGCACCTGGTATGAGCATGAGCTCCCTACTGCGGAAGAACTCAATTTCGGACTGGACAATCTGGAAGCGGAGCACAACCGTGTCGATTACATCCTGACCCACGAAGCGCCCTGGAACGTCAAACGCTTCCTTGATTTGGATGAGATCGATAAAAACCTCCATCAGTTTTATTTTGACCAGCTCGAGGAACATATCCACTATCGGCACTGGTTTTGTTCGAGCCTGATGCAGGATAAGGTGATTCCACCTCTGTACACCTGTATTTACCGTCGCGTCGTGCCCCTCGGCGAAGAACTGAAATAGGTTTTTGGCGTCCTCTTTTCTTGGAAAGGAGGACGCTGTTATTTTTTCTCTTTTCCGTGTCTATCAAAGTGATAAGAATGAGATTCCAGCCGTTAAAAGATTGACAATAAATAATATTTATACTACAATATTGTTATCTGATTTTATTTCCCGGCATGGGTTGGAAACCAATTGACATCTTGCTTCGTTCGAGACTCTATACACTAATTTTCTAAGGCAGGCGATTTATCATGGCAAAAAATGAGCATGTTTCGCTGTCGGTCATCCGTAGACTGCCCCGTTACTATCGCTTTCTTGCGGATTTGCTCCGCGCAGGAACAACCAGGATTTCCTCTCGGGAGCTCTCCGACAAAATGGGACTGACCGCTTCCCAGATCCGGCAGGATTTAAACTGTTTCGGCGGATTCGGGCAGCAAGGATACGGCTACAATGTTGAACAGCTCCACAAGGAGATCGGCAATATCCTTGGCGTTGAAACGGGACTCGGTGCCATCCTGATTGGCGCAGGCAACTTGGGCCGCGCCATTGCGACCCACATGTCCTTTGAAACCCGTGGCTTCAACCTGATCGGGGTGTTTGACAACAGTCCATCCGTTATCGGACAGGTGATACAGGGAGTACAGGTCAAGGATGTCACCTCTCTCGACGAATTCTGCAAAATGCACGAGCCGACAGTCGCCATCCTTTGCATTCCAAAAAATGCAGCGCAGGAACTGGCGGATCACCTCATCGATCTCGGCATCAAGGGCTTTTGGAACTTTTCCCACTATGATATTTCCTTCAATTCTCCGGACGTTGTGGTGGAAAATGTCCATTTGGGCGACAGCCTGATGACCCTTTGCTACCGGGTAAACGAAGTCCTCTCCGACCATACCAATTCTTAAAGATGTCTCCCTCGGCAACTGCCGAGGGGGTTCTGTCATAGGCTCTTTTTCGAATGAAACTGATATGCCATCTGTAGTACTTGAGGGAAAACGTCAGGTAGTATCCGCCGAAATAAGGACAGCAAAAAAGCCCTTGCATGTGGCAGATACAAAGGCTTTTCACATCGTTTCTTTCTGATAAATTCCAGCCTCCATATTTCCCTTCTCCGGGTAGCGCAAACATCCACCGGATGTTTCCGGGTAAGTGAATATGGACTCTTTCCGGCCCTTCCGCATTCCGGCCGTGGTAAAACCGTCGCGGAGGAATCTATCCCTTTTGTTATATTCGCCGCTGTGGCACGCGGCCGGCTGAATATCCGCTGTGAGAACCATCCCCCTTCGCTTTTAAGGTGTAACAGCATTCATTCGATTTAGGATGTCTTTATCATAGAGCCCGTATGTGTTGGGAATGTGTTGATTTATTTGATAACTTGTAAAAAAGAACTGGGGGATCCGGACTTTCGGGTCCCCCATCTGTTATTCCTCCGACTCGTCGTCCCCGTCCAGACCCGAATCCAGGTCGGCAAGTTTTAAATCGAACCAGAATTCTACGCCGTTTTCGATATTCTGCGCCCCATAGTGCCTGCCGTGCATATCCAGGATGGCCTTGACAATGGCAAGGCCGATTCCATAGCTTTGCATGCCGTCTCTGGCCCTTGCCTTGTCCCCGCGATAGAAGCTGACAAAAATATTCGCCAAATCCTCCTGCTCGATATGGCTGCCGGTATTAAAAATACGTACCATGCACAAATCATCCTGCTGCTTTACACTGATGCGAATCATCCCCGCATCCGAACAGTATTTGATGGCATTTTCAAACAGGTTTGCGGCGACACGTTCCATCTTCTCATAGTCCGCATACACAATCAGGCTGTCATCCAAATCCGACTGCACCTCAATCCGGTTACTTTGCAGCAGGATTTTGTGCTTATGCACGGTATCCTTGAGCAATTCGCTGATAGAAAAGACCGAGCGCTCGAGTTCCACAGTTCCGCTTTCCAAACGGGAAAGCTCGAGCAGGGACTTGACCAATCCGGAGAGCTTATTGCCCTCCTCCATGATGATGTCGAGATATTCCCGGCGGGTTTTCTCATCCGCATCATCCGTGTCGCGCAGCGCCTCCGCATAACTGACAATCAGCGTGAGCGGCGTTTTGAAGTCGTGGGAGACATTGGCGATAAAGCGTCTGCGCATCTCCTCGCTTTGCTCCTGGCGGAGCAGGTCATCCCGCAGCAGCTCGTTGGAGTCCATCAGGCTGGAGATACTCTCCTGCAATCGTTCAGACATGTGGTTGATGCTCTGCGCCAGCTTCCCAATCTCATCTTGTGATCGTACTTCGCACTTTTGCTCAAAATCCAGCTTGGAAATCCGATCAGCCGCCTGCTGTACTTCCCGGATTGGCCTTGTCACACTCCCGGAGGTAAAAAACACGAGTACAATCGCTATCAGGAACGTAAAGAGGGAGATGAAAAATACATACCGTACCGTGAGGTCGGCAGTTTCCTGAATGTATTGCTCCGGAGTCTCAATCATTAGAAAACGGTCGTTTCCCAGATGAATAAATACCGTCAGGTATCCTGTGTTCTGGCTCTGTGTTTGGTCAAAATAGACTTTGTCACTGTCCAAAATCTCCTCGTAGCTGCGGCTGGTATAAAACCGTCTCAGTTTTTCGACCGTCGCCTCATTTACTACGGTATTCCTAGAATTTTGCCGTGTGGTATACTCAACGGAAATCTCTCCCCAGCCAATGCGGAAGATGCTCACCGTCATGTTTTTGTTTTCCGTTTGCAGCAGTTGGAGCCAAAAGGAATTTTCGGCGCTGTTGTACAGCCCTTTCAGTTCTGTTGCATTCTGGCGCAGCTCCTTCTTTTTATCAGCGGTGTACAGGGTGCCAAACAGAGTAGAGCCGAAGAACAGAGTCAGCAGGATATTGAACAGCAAGACCCCTGCAATCAGCATAAACAGCTTGGTCCGCAGGTTGGGATGAAACCCTTTATTCAATTTCAAATTTATAGCCTACCTTTCGGATGGTGGCGATTTTCATCTGTGCGTCTTTGAGTTTGGCGCGCAGGCATTTGATGTGGGTATCGACCGTCCGGTCGTCCCCATCATAGTCCGCGTCCCACACCCGTGACAAAATCTGTTCCCTGCTCAGGACAAGATTTTTGTTCTGAACAAGATAACGGAGCAAATCAAATTCCCGCGGCGTCAGAATGACGGGTTTCCCGTTTACAAGGACGATCCGCTCCTGGTACCGGATTTCCAGATTACCTGCGTGAAAATCCTCCACTGCGGCCTGTCCGGAGCGTTTGAGCAGGTTTTTGATGCGGGCTATCAGGATGGCAGGGCTGAACGGCTTGGAGATATACTCATCCGCGCCACAATCAAAGCCCATAATTTCATCATATTCCGTATCACGCGCAGTCAGCATGACAACCGGGACGTCGGACTGCTCCCTGATTTTTCGGCATGTCTCATACCCGTCCATGCGTGGCATCATAATGTCGAGTACAACCAGGGAGATGGCGTCTCCCAACTCTTCAAAATGCTTGAGTGCATCCAGACCGTCCTTGGCCTGTAACACGCGGTAGCCCTCCCTGGTCAGGTAGCTTGCCACGAGCTTGCGGATGTTTTCTTCATCCTCCGCAATTAAAATGGTGATGTCCATAGTAATTTCCTCCGGCTTTTTTGTCCTTACTCAATGGTTCCGATTCATTTGGTAAGTGTTTTTATACTTTCATGAACGCGGAACGAGAATGATAGAATTGGCCGCCGTAGGCGGGCCGCAAAAATAAAGTAGAATATCTGCTTTGCAGTTATTATATCATATTCGGCCTTTTTTTCCTACTAAAGTGTTTTCAGGCAGAATAAAAAGCATCCGGGAAACAAATTCTCGTCTGGGTCCTAGGAAGAACGTTCAGGAGTCCAGCTTGCCCTCATGTCCCAGAGGGATAGCGCCCTTTGCGTAAGCTGTAAACCAATCGGTTTCGAGTGGTAAGCGGTGTCCAAAAGTAACCTAGGAAGATGGAGTTTCCCTTCTTTGCTCCACTCCGCGGCAAGTGCGCGGGTCAGGTTTACAGCGGCCAAGGAAACCAGGCGTGCTGTATAGCAAAATCTGCTAACAGGAAAGGACCGGGAAAGTATCCCGGTCCTTCATTCTGTTCTATGCCCATTTGTATGATGATCCGGATGAAACCAATGGATAATCCCTTTTCCAAGCTTCTTTACATGGTTGAGCGCCGTATCCACATGTTGGTACAAGATTTGAAATTTCAGACTGCCGGCTGTAACAGGGCAAATACCGGCAGAGCATCCTAACGGGTACTTCCCAACCCAGCCTTGCGGATCATCGCTTTAAACAAACAGTTGCTTTCGGTTAAATCGGTAAACGCTGAGCACCAGACCGATCCCCGCATAGGTCATTACAAGTGAGGTCCCTCCACCACTGATAAGCGGAAGCGGGATACCGATTACGGGAAGCAAGCTCAGATTCATGCCGACATTGATGACCGACTGGAACGCGATGATAGCAAAAATACCAACGCAGATAAAACGTCCAAGCGAATCCTGAGACTTAAGCCCTGTCATCAGCATGCGCACAGCAATTAAAACGAGCAACAGAATCGTCCCGATACAGCCAAGAAACCCGAGCGCATTGCCAATAAAGGAAAAGATAAAGTCGTTGTACATCTCCGGTACATACTGGTGTTCCCCGGAAAACAGTCCAACACCAAAAGTTTTACCCGAACCGATGGCAATCCGACCGAGCAGCTGCTGTGTTTCCACTGCCTCATTGCTGCCGGGATTGAATAGTACCAGAAACCGCTGCTTTTGGTCGTAATTGAGTATTTTAAACCAGGCAATCGGGGCAAAAACCGCAAGCGCCCCAAATGCGGCGGCAATGTATTTCCAGGAAAGGCCTGCTGTAAACAGCATGCAGATGAAGATAAATGCAAATACCATGGCCGTACCGTCATCCCCCTGAATGTGGATGAGCAGCACCGGCACTGCCCCGTGTAGACAGAGCAACGCAAGCGTGGACAGCCGGTTGACATTGTGGTGCACCAAAGACAGATGCAATGCAAAGGTAAGCACAAAGGAGAGCTTTAAAATTTCCGATGGCTGGATGGACAACCCTCCCGGAAGCATCAGCCATGCTTTGTCGTCCGCGCCGTCCCGCTGCATGCCAAAGATCAAGGTGGCGAGTACGAGCAGAATCGACAGCGGCATGTGGATTTTCCAGAGTGCCGCGAGCGAGTGGTAGTCAATCGACGAGATGATAAGCGCGACACCCACGCCGATCACGCTCGCAAGCATCTGCATTTTCATGGGGCGTGTAATACTCGAAAAGGTGTTTGCAATCCCCATCAGGCATAAAATACTGAATGCGGATGCAATCAGGCAGAGCAGGAGCAGGACTTTGTCCGTTTCCCGGATATAGCGGAGAATGATTGATTTTTTCTTCATGACAGCTCCTATAGTAAACGGTTCGAAACCGCTGCGGTTTCGGACATCCGGTATTCAATCAGGGATAGACCATACGGAAACCGGCTGATATTCCAATTTCACGATACTTTATTATAGTCGGTAGCGCCTATTTATTCAAGGCGAAAGTCTTTAACGTTTCATTAAAATGTGATATAATTTAAAAAAATGGCCTTTGTGTCGCTGTTTCCACACAAAGTAGCCATTTGGGCACGGAAAATGAAAGAAGTAGGAAAGGTGATGGCACATGTTAAGCGATATCGAGATAGCGGCTGGTGCGAAAATGCTCCCGATTACCGAGATTGCAAAGAATGTCGGAATTGAGGAGGACGAGCTTGAATACTATGGAAAATACAAGGCCAAGGTAACGGATGATATCTACAAACGGCTTGCCGGCAAACCGGACGGCAAGCTGATTTTAGTCACTGCGATCAACCCGACCCCCGCAGGCGAAGGCAAAACGACAACCTCCGTCGGCCTCGGCCAGGCTATGGAGAAAATCGGCAAGAAGGCCGTCATTGCACTCAGGGAACCCTCTCTCGGGCCGGTATTCGGCATTAAGGGCGGCGCCGCAGGCGGCGGATATGCACAGGTCGTTCCCATGGAAGACATCAACCTCCACTTCACGGGGGACATGCACGCAATCACAGCAGCGAACAACCTGCTGTGCGCCATGATTGACAACCACCTGCAACAGGGCAACACGCTTGGCATCGACCAGCGCCGTATTCTGTTCAAACGCTGCATGGACATGAACGACCGCGCTCTGCGCGGCATCGTCGTGGGACTCGGCGGCAAACCGAACGGCGTTCCCCGGGAAGATGGATTCCAGATCACGGTGGCAAGCGAAATCATGGCAATCCTCTGCCTTTCCAAAGACCTAATGGATTTGAAAGCTCGCCTGGGAAATATTCTGATTGCTTACAAATACGACGGCTCCCCAGTTTATGCCAGGGATTTGAAGGCGGAAGGCGCAATGACCGTCCTGCTCAAGGACGCGCTCAAGCCAAACCTTGTTCAGACTCTGGAGAACACCCCGGCCATCATGCACGGAGGCCCGTTCGCCAACATTGCGCATGGCTGCAATTCCATCAAGGCGACCAAGCTTGCTCTCAAGCTTGGTGACTACTGCATCACCGAGGGCGGCTTCGGCTCCGACCTCGGCGCGGAAAAATTCCTCGACATCAAATGCCGTCTGGCTGGGCTTGCTCCTTCTGCGATTGTCATTGTGGCGACGGTTCGCGCGCTCAAATACAACGGCGGCGTGGCAAAGGCAGACCTCAGTGCGGAAAATGTACAGGCAGTCAAAGACGGGCTCGTTAATCTCCAGGCCCATGTGGAGAACATGAAGAAATACGGCGTGCCGGTCGTTGTCGCCATCAACCGCTTTGGCACGGATACCGATGCGGAGCTGAAGATTATCAGCGATTACTGCGAGCAGGCGGGCGCGGACTTTGCCCTCTCCGAAGTATTTGCCAAGGGCGGCGAAGGCGGAATAGAGCTTGCTAAAAAGGTCGTTGAAGCCTGCGAAAAGCCGGCTAACTTCCATCCGATTTACGAGGTGGACGCCTCCATCGAGGATAAAGTCAATACGATTGCAAAAGAGATTTATGGTGCGGACGGCGTAACCTTCTCTGCAAAAGCAAAAAAGGCCATGAAGGATATCGCCGCACTCGGCGCCTCCAATCTTCCCATCTGTGTCGCGAAGACCCAGTACTCCCTCTCGGACAACCAGAAGCTGCTTGGGCGGCCCGAGGGCTTTACCATCACCATCCGGGATATGAAGCTGTGCTCGGGCGCAGGTTTTATCGTCGCCTATGCGGGCGACATTATGACCATGCCGGGCCTGCCGAAGGTGCCGACCGCATGCAGCATCGATATCGATGAAAACGGTACCATCACTGGACTTTTTTAAACATCAGTCAAGAAAGGGAAAAACGGAAGATGCAGCAATTTATCACACACTCTCCTGAGGAGACGGAGCAGGCGGCGGCGAAATTTGCAAAACGCTTGCGCCCCGGGGACGTCGTCGCTTTTACCGGCGGCATGGGAATGGGTAAAACCTGCTTTGTGCGGGGGCTTGCCTCGGTTTTGGCCCCTCATAGCGGCGTTTCCAGCCCCACGTTTTCCCTTGTGAACGAATACGGCGGGGATATCCCCCTCTATCATTTCGATATGTACCGTGTCACCTCCCTCGATGATTTGTACTCCACCGGCTTTTTCGACTACCTTGGAACGGATGCAATCCTCGTCATCGAATGGAGCGAAAACATCGTAGATGCCCTGCCGGAAAACACGATTCACGTGCGCTTTACACGTACTGGCCACTGCGACCGGATGATCACAATAGAGGGGGACGAACGGTTTTGAAAATCATGGGAATCGATACCTCCGCGACTGCGGCAAGTATCAGCATCTGCGAAGACAGCAAGGTGCTCAGCGAATTTTTCGTCAATGTCAAGCTGACCCACAGCCAGACTATGATGCCGATGGTAAAAGCGGCGCTTGACTGCGCGGTGCTGAACCTTTCTGATATCGACGTGTTTGCAGTGGCAAACGGGCCGGGTTCCTTTACTGGGCTTCGCATCAGCATTGCGGCAGTCAAGGGAATGGCGTTTGCACAGCAAAAGCCCTGCGTTGGAATCTCCACGCTGGAGGCAATCGCGCACAACGTGGTTTCTGTTCCCGGCGTCATTTGCCCGGTGATGGACGCAAGGGTAAAGCAGGTTTACAACGCCCTGTTTCAAAGCGACGGCAGGAAGCTGACTCGCCTATGCCCCGACCGTGCGATTACGATCGCGGAGCTGGCAGAGGAACTGACAAGTATCAAACAATCTGTGATTCTGGTTGGAGACGGTGCAAATCTATGCTATCATGAGTTTTCCGGCAAGTTTCCTCATGTTGTGCCGGCTCAGGAGAATATCCGCTACCAGCGGGCATCCAGTGTATGCGCGCTCGCCCTGCGGGAAATTCAAAATTGCAATACCGTCAGCGCGGATGCACTCGGCGTACAGTACCTGCGCCTGCCGCAGGCGCAGCGGGAACGCAATGCCCGTTTGCAGCAGGAACAAGAAAGAGCGATAAAGGAGAATGAACATGATTGCAATCGGCAGTGATCACGGCGGGTTTGAACTCAAGCAGTCCGTGATTGCCTATTTGAACGAGCACGGCATCGAATACAAAGATTTTGGATGCTATGATACAAGCTCCGTAGACTATCCGGTGATTGCGGAGCAGGCATGCAACGCCATCGTTTCCGGGGAATGCGAGCGGGGAATCCTACTGTGCGGAACGGGAATCGGCATCAGCATGGCAGCGAATAAAGTAAACGGCATCCGTGCGGCCTGCTGCTCAGATTATTTCAGCGCAAAGTATACTAGGCTTCACAACGACGCCAATGTCCTGTGCATGGGCGGACGCGTCGTCGGGCCGGGGCTAGCCTGCGAGCTCGTTGATGTCTTTTTGAACACCGGATACGAGGGCGGACGCCATGATAGAAGGGTGGCCCTTCTCAAAGAAATTGAGCAGCGCCAAAAGTAAACAGGAGGATGGAATTCATGTTAAAACCAATGTTAATGGATCATCCGTTGATTCAACACAAAATCTCGATGCTTCGTGATAAAAATACTGGTCCGAAGGAGTTCCGCGAATTAGTCAGGGAGATTTCCACCCTCATGTGCTATGAGGCAACCAGGAGTTTGCCGCTTAAGGAAGTCGAAATCGAATCTCCAGTGGCAGTAGCAAAAACCAAGGTGATTTCCGGCACCAAGCTCGCGTTCGTACCAATTTTCCGCGCGGGCCTCGGCATGGTCGACGGGATGCTCAGCCTTGTCCCGACCGCAAGAGTCGGTCACATCGGGCTTTACCGCGACCCTGAAACCCACAAGCCCATCAAGTACTACAGCAAATTCCCGGTCGATATCGCCCAGCGTGAGGTCATTGTGCTCGACCCGATGCTCGCAACCGGCGGCTCTGCTGTCGACGCTATCCATGTGCTCAAGGAAGCCGGTGTGACGAAAATCAAATTCATGTGTATCGTCGCCTCCCCGGAGGGCTTGGAAGCTCTCTCCAAGGCACATCCAGACGTACAGATTTACTGCGGCGTGCTCGACCAAAAGCTGAACGATGACAAATACATCGTCCCGGGCCTCGGAGATGCCGGAGACCGTATCTTTGGCACCAAATAGAACCGCATAGAAATGGACTATACCCGAAAAAACGGACAGTGAAAAAAGACACCTTCTGTTGTAG
>ERZ781272.656-NODE-656-length-19268-cov-3.872534_pt1 | contig 19268 bp, 14 predicted proteins | sample MGYA00375850_ERZ781272 | MGnify/ENA primary metagenome ERZ781272 (study PRJEB29790, sample SAMN06051246) | human gut metagenome | host: Homo sapiens | place: USA: Cincinnati, Ohio | collected 2013-06-21 | study: EMG produced TPA metagenomics assembly of the Gut...
CGACTCCTGTCAGGATCTGTTGGGATTTGTTCACCTGATTCCGGATCGTGCAAGAGAACGTATTCTGGACATTGCGGCAACCCAGTTCGAAGACGGAAGTGCTTATCATCAGTATCAGCCACTTACCAAGAAGGGTAATTCTGATATCGGAAGCGGATTCAACGATGATCCATTATGGCTGATTGCAGGAACTGCTGCTTACATAAAAGAAACCGGTGATTACACAATCCTTGATGAGATGACACCATATGACAGTGATCCATCCAAGGCAACCGATTTCATGGAGCACCTGAGACGCTCCTTCCACTATACTATTGATCATCTTGGACCGCATGGTCTGCCGCTGATCGGTCGTGCAGACTGGAACGACTGTCTGAACTTGAACTGCTTCTCGACAGAACCTGGAGAATCTTTCCAGACATTCGGACCATCAGAGGGTCCAAATGCAGAATCTGTTTTCATCGCAGGCATGTTTGTCCGTTACGGTAAAGATTACGTTGAAATCTGCCGCCAACGCGGACTGGTTGAAGAAGCAGCCCTGGCAGAGAAAGCCATTGCAGACATGGAAAAAACAGTTCTCGATGCCGGATGGGACGGCGAGTGGTTCCTTCGCGCATACGATCACTATAAGAACAAGATCGGTTCTAAGGAATGCGAAGAAGGCAAGATTTTCATCGAGCCTCAGGGATTCTGCGTTATGGCAGAAATCGGTCTGAAAGAAGGCAACTGTCTGAAGGCTATGAAATCAGTCGAGAAATATCTCGACACCAAATACGGTATCGTATTACTGCAGCCTGCTTACCATAGATATCATGTAGAACTCGGTGAGATTTCTTCTTATCCACCAGGATATAAAGAAAATGCCGGTATCTTCTGCCACAACAATCCATGGATTTCCATTGCAGAGACCGTTGTCGGACGAGGCAATCGCGCATGGCAGGTATATACAAGAACCTGTCCTGCTTATATCGAAGATATCAGCGAGATTCACCGCACCGAACCTTATGTATACTCCCAGATGATTGCCGGTAAAGATGCAAAGAATTTCGGCGAAGCAAAGAACAGCTGGCTTACAGGTACCGCAGCATGGACCTTCCTGGATGTATCTCAGTACATTCTTGGTATCCGTCCAGATTATGACGGACTGGTTGTTGATCCATGTATCCCATCTACTTTAGATGGTTTTGAAGCAAAACGTGATTTCCGCGGGGTTACTTACCATATTACAGTGAAGAATCCAAAACATGTGGAAAAAGGCGTTTCTTCCATGACGGTCGACGGTGTTTCCGTTGCCGGCAACATGATTCCATTACCAACAGATAAGAAAGAAGTTACTGTTGAAGTTATAATGGGTTAAGCTAATTAGCTAATTTTCATTTTTCATAATTTATTTCCTACCCACTTTTTTGAAAGCGGTTGTGCATTTTACACAACCGCTTTCCTGTTTTTTTGTATTGCTTTTACCATTTCCATTTTCTCAATAATCATTTTTCTCCAATTTTCATTTTCCTATTTTAGTATATATTAATGAAGATATTTTTTAGTTTAATTTTAACTTGAATATCAAGTTTTTGCAGCCTATAATTAGCTTAATGAAGGGGTTAAAAACTTAATAATGAAAGGAAAAGATGTAGTATGAGAAAGCAAAAACAATTGACAAAGAAACTTATGGGGTTACTACTCACACTCGTGATGATCTGCACACTACTTCCATTGACACCACAGACAGTGAAGGCAGCATCCGATGGTTTCTACACAAGCGGAACAAGTGTGTATGATGCCAATGGTAACAAATTTATTATGAGAGGTGTAAATATCGCTCACGCCTGGTACAGCAGCGAGACTGATACTTCCATCAAGGCAACCGCAAGCAAAGGCGCCAACTGTGTACGAATTGTCTGTTCCAACGGAAAGCAGTACACCAAGACTTCTGCTTCTGAATTACAGCACATCATTGATGTATGTAAACAGAACAAAGTTGTCTGCATCGTGGAAGTTCACGATGCAACCGGTTCTGACAGCACTTCGGATTTGAACGCAGCAGTCGATTACTGGAAAGAAATGAAATCCATTTTATCTGCAAATAAAAAATATGTGATTGTGAACATTGCAAACGAATGGTACGGCACATGGAACGGCAGTGCCTGGGCATCCGGCTACAAAACTGCAATCAAAAATATGCGTAATGCAGGTATCCATAACTTATTAATGGTTGACTGTGCCGGATGGGGCCAGTACCCGGATTCCATCAAAGATTATGGAAAATCTGTCATTCAGGCAGATTCCGATAAGAACATCATGTTTTCAATTCATATGTATGAATATGCGGGCAGCGATGCAAATACCGTTCGTACAAATATTGATAATGCACTCGCAACCGGAGTTCCTCTGACAATCGGTGAATTTGGATTTAAACACACCAATGGTGATGTAGACGAATACACAATTATGCAGTATTGCCAGCAGAAAGGTGCCGGATACATGGGATGGTCATGGAAAGGAAACGGCGAGACATGGGCCTACCTTGACCTTGCAAACTCTTTCGACGGTTCCAGCCTGTCCGATTGGGGAAACACTTTATTCTACGGGGACAACGGAATCAGCAAAACTGCTAAGACATGTACAGTATTCACAGGTTCTTCCAACAGTTCCGGAAGCAGCTCCTCAGGTAGTTCAAGCAGCTCTGGCAGCAGTTCTTCCGGCAGCTCAAGCAGTACCGATTACAACACCAGTGGATTAGATGGTGTCTACTATATCAAGAACGCCAACAGCGGAAAATACTTAGATGTCGTAAATGCATCTTCATCCAATGGTGCAAATGTCCAGCAGTACCAGTTTAACGGCTGCGATGCACAGAAATTTAAGTTAGTAAACGACGGAAACGGATACTACTCCATCCTTACCGCATGTTCCAAGTACAAGAGCGGTGTCGATGTCAGTGGTTGGGGAACTTCAAACGGAACCAACATTCAGCAGTGGTCTTACCATGGTGGTGACTGCCAGAAGTTCCAGTTCGTAAAATCCGGTAATGCTTATATTATCAAAACAAAAATGTCCAACTGCTACTCCTGCCTTGAAGTTTATGCATGGAGCAAAACAAACGGTGGAAACGTAAACCAGTGGGAATACTTAGGCGGAAAGAATCAGTTATGGTATTTAGAGAAAGCTTCCTCCAGCAGTTCAAGCAGCTCTGGCAGCTCGTCAGGCAGCAATTCAGGAAGTAGTTCTTCTGGCAGTTCAAGCAGTAGTTCTTCCAGCTACAAATCACTGTTCTGGGGAACAAAATCCGCAAGCAACTGGAATCAGGCAGTATCTGTTATGACTTCCAAAAATGGCGGAAGTTTCAATGGCAGTGACGTGAAAAAAGGCGGTTCTTTCTATATCGAATACGATGGCAGCAAAGACGATTTAGAGTTCATCTTACAGAGCTGGTCTGGCGGCGCATCCTGGGCAAAGGTTTCTATCAGTGAATCCGGCTCAGCAAACGGTCACCGCTACATCAAATGCTCCTATGACAATTGTGTATCTGCATTCGGTACCAGCGATTTCTCTGGTAAACTTGATCAGGTTCACGTAAGTGCAAAATCAGGTAACATTACTGTTTACTCTGTTTGCTATATATATTAAATGATAAATACATAAAATATTTTTCATCCCTCCCCTTCCCCTTTAAAAAAAGACCCGGAATCCAATGGATTCCGGGTCTTTTCGTATCTTTTTCAACATACCTGTAAATTTTTATTTATCTTTTCCACAAGGTCTGCTACACTAATAACGACAGGCGGTTCAAGGACTGTGGATCAACTGTCTATCACAAACAAGGAGGATATTTATGAACTATTCAATTGAAGGGGAACCATTACCAGTTGTCATTTGCAATCTTGAAGCAAACGAAACTATGATTACAGAAAAAGGTGCTATGTCCTGGATGTCTCCGAATATGCAGATGGAGACTACAAGTAACGGTGGAATCGGCAAAATGTTTGGCCGCGCTTTTTCTGGCGAGAGCATGTTCGTCAACCGTTACACAGCAAGAAACGGAAACGGACTGATTGCATTCGCATCCAGCTTTCCTGGATCTATCCGTGCATTTGAAATTGCACCGGGACAGGAGATCATTGCACAGAAGAGTGCTTTCTTAGCTTCCAGTGCCTCCGTAGAAATGTCCATCTTCTTCCAGAAGAGATTCGGCAGCGGCTTATTCGGCGGAGAAGGTTTCATTATGCAGCGCATCTCTGGAAACGGCATCGCTTTTTTGGAATTTGACGGCTATGTAAAAGAATATGAACTGGCTCCGGGTCAGCAGATTGTCATCGATACCGGATACCTTGCAGCAATGACAGGAACCTGCAGCATCGATATCCAGACCGTACCGGGTGTAAAGAATATTCTCTTTGGTGGAGAGGGCTTATTCAATACCGTAATTACCGGACCGGGACGTGTATGGTTACAGAGTATGCCGGTTGCACAGCTCGCAGGTGCGATTCGTCCATACATTCCAACCAGCAATAATTAATGGGACTTCCCATGTATACATACGTATAGAGCGTACAAAAGGGCGTATGAAAAACTTTCATTTTTTCACACGCCCTTAATTTCTTATCTGGATACGCGAGAGAACAATCGAAATGCATTGTCCCTTGTGGTCTGTTCCACAATCTCCGGTGTCGCGCCTTTGATCTCTGCAATTTTTGCAATAATATACGGAATATTACGCGAATCATTTCTCGTTCCTCTATGTGGCTCCGGTGCCATATACGGACAGTCGGTTTCCAGAAGAATCCGCTCAAGCGGAATCTCTTCCACCGTGCGCACCAGTTTCTTCGCATTTTTGAACGTTACCACACCACCGACACCGATGTAATATCCAAGCTTGATAAATTCCTGCGCCATCTCCGGCGAATAGGAATAACAATGGATTACGCCCGGCTCTGTGATTCCGGCATCGTGCTCTTTGTGCACAATTTCCATCGTATCTTCTGCCGCATCCCGCGAATGAATGATGACCGGCAGATTTGCCTGATGGGCAAGTTCCATCTGGCGCGCAAACCAATAACGCTGCCGTTCCTGTACATCGGCTTCCTTATCCCAGTAATAATCCAGTCCGATTTCTCCGACTGCAACCGTTTTCTCATACGCTGTCTGCTGTGTAAGCCATGCAAATGTCTCCTCATTGAGACCGTCAATATCACTTGGATGCACGCCGACTGCTGCATAGATGAAATCATATTTCTGTGCCAGTTCTAATGTTGTCCTGGTGGATGCAATAGAAGCTCCCACATTGATCACCGGCGAAATCCCCTTGCGCGGAAGATCCGTCAACACACTTTCCTGATCCTCTGTAAATCGCTCGTCATCATAATGCGCATGTGTCTCAAATATCATGAAAAATGTTCCTCCAGCATATCTAATTCCTCGATGTCAATGCAGTTTGGAATCGTATTTTCAATGACTGCTTTGCGACACGCCTGATACTCCATCCACATGACACTGTCGATTTCTTCTTTCTGAACAACAAAGTCTTCTGCCTCCCGATCCAGCCACATCAGATATACATTGCATACCTGCCGGTCCGTATATGGATGCTCATGAAATTCGGAAGTGACAGTGACACGCTTTTTGCCACAGAATATCAAGTCCTCTTCCTTTGCGGTCACGCCAAGTTCCTCGCGAAGTTCCCGCAAAGCGGATGGTACATAATCCATTCCTGCCGGGATATGTCCTGCACTGGAAATGTCATAACACCCCGGAAAGGAATCCTTCTCCATGCATCGTTTCTGCAGGAGAAGTTCGATATTTCCACCCTTTTTGCGCGCGATCCACAGGTGCGCCGTGCGGTGCTGGATGCCTTCCCTATGGGCAGTCTTACGTTCTACCGTTTTTCCGGTAGGTATTCCATTGTCATCTACAATATCAAGGATTTCCATACGCGATCCTCCTGTTTTATCTGTTATGCGATCTCAGCTCCTGATGGCATTGGTTTCTCCGGTGTCATAAGTGACAGCTCGCCATTCTCATCCTCTGCACAAAGCAGCATTCCTTCGGATAAAACGCCTGCAAGTTTGGCTGGCTTTAAATTCACAAGAACCATAACTTTCTTTCCAACCATCTCTTCCGGTGAATAATCCTTGCGGATTCCGGATACGATCTGCTTTACCTGAGAACCGATCTTTACCTGGGAGCAAAGAAGTTTCTTGGATTTTGGAACTGCTTCACAGGAAAGGATTTCACCAACCTGGAACTGAAGCTTCATGAAATCATCAAATATAATCTCATCCTTTGGTTCAATATCGATTGCAGCTTCCTCTGCTGCATCTGTGTCACCGTTTAATGCCTTCTGTTCCTTTTCATACTCCTCTTTCTGCTTTGCCTGAATTGCCTCTACCTTAGGCATAATCTCTTTTGCATCAAGTCTGGCGAACAGGATTTCCGGTGTCTCAGTTACCTTTGTTCCGTTTGCATACAGACCGAACTTATCAAGGTCATCAAAATCACGCAGACTGGTAGAAAGCTGTGCTGCAATCTTCTCTGCTGTCTCCGGAAGGAAGGAATGAAGCAGGCTTGCACCGATCGTAATGGATTCTGTCAGATTATAAAGAACCTCTGCAAGACGATCCTGCTGTGCCTCGTCCTTTGCAAGTACCCAAGGTGTTGTCTCATCAATGTATTTGTTGCAACGGCGGAACAGTGCAAATACTTCGGAGATTGCATCTGCCACACGAAGTTTCTCCACCTTCTTGGCAATGCGGTCTCTTGTTCCTGTTACAACTGCTTTAAGATCTGCATCTGCTTCTCCGGTAACGCCTGTTGACTTTACAACACCATCAAAATATTTATTGCTCATGGAAACGGTACGGTTTACCAGATTTCCCAGAATATTTGCAAGATCGGAATTGTATCTTTCGATTACCAGATCCCATGTGATGACACCATCATTTTCAAATGGCATCTCATGAAGTACAAAGTAACGTGTTGCATCCACGCCAAACAAATCTACCATATCATCTGCATAGATTACGTTTCCTTTGGACTTACTCATCTTGTCACCGCCCTGCAGGAGCCATGGATGACCAAATACCTGCTTCGGAAGCGGAAGATCAAGTGCCATAAGGAATATCGGCCAGTAAATCGTGTGGAAACGTACGATATCCTTACCGATGAGATGTAAGTCTGCCGGCCAGTTTTTCTTAAACAGATCACTTGAGCCATCCGGATCGTAACCAATCTTTGTAATATAGTTCGTCAAAGCATCCAGCCATACATATACGACATGCTTTGGATCGAAATCTACTGGAATTCCCCAGCTGAAAGATGTTCTTGAAACGCACAGATCCTGTAATCCCGGAAGAAGGAAATTATTCATCATTTCGTTCTTTCTTGAAACCGGCTGAATAAAATCCGGATGTGTATTGATGTAATCGATCAGACGATCTGCGTATTTGCTCATTTTGAAAAAATATGCCTCTTCTTTTGCAGGCTTTACTTCACGTCCACAGTCCGGGCATTTGCCATCAACAAGCTGTGACTCTGTCCAGAAAGACTCACAAGGGGTACAGTACATTCCCTCATAAGATCCTTTGTAGATATCTCCCTGGTCATACAGTTTCTTGAAAATTTTCTTTACACACTTCTCATGATCTTCGTCCGTTGTACGTACAAAATTATCATAAGATGAGTTGACAAGATCCCAGATTCTCTTTACCTCTGTGGATACTTCATCAACAAAAGCCTTCGGTGTGATTCCGGCAGCTTCTGCCTTCTCCTGAATTTTCTGTCCGTGCTCGTCAGTTCCTGTCTGGAAATAGACATCGTAACCTTCTGCACGTTTGTATCTTGCGATTGCGTCCGCAAGAATGATCTCATATGTGTTTCCAATATGCGGTTTGCCAGATGTGTAGGCAATCGCAGTTGTCATGTAATATTTTCCCTTATTTGCCATGATTTTGCTCCTTTTTTTATAAATGTAAAAAAGCCCGTCTTCCGGAAATCCAGAAGACGAGCTATAATCCCGTGATACCACTTCTATTCACTGATACCCAACAATATCAGCCTCATTGTCCGCTATAACAGGCGGTCCCGTCAGAGCCTAGCCTTTGATCGCTCATGCATTCATCTCCAGTTCGTCTCTGCCACTCCAAAGCCATCTTCCATCCGCCTTCCCTCATTTCCTCTCAGCCTTCCCGGAAATTTCTCTGTAAAGATTCTGCTGATGTACTCTCTTTTTCCCAGTGTTTTCTATATCATAGTATATCCAAATAATAACCGATTCATTCGAATTTGTAAAGTGGCGAGAGCATAAAGTTCTATCATTTCGATGTTTTCTCTACTTCTTCATACAGATCACCCGCTACTTCCTTTAATTTTTCTTTTTCTTGTTCACTCAAGGTTTCATCGTATACATTATCCTTTATTTGCTGTTCCATATTCTGCTGTTGTACAATATCATCATAGTTGTTATTCTCAGAATAGCCTCATTTCATTGTCTCTCATAAGTAATGTCATATATTCCACCTTTCCTGATCATCTATCTCATGCAAATATACACAACATACAGCACATACAACAGCACCATGATCAAACCTTCGCCACGCTTGATTTCTTTCTTCGTCCAGGCAAAAAGCCATACAATCAAACTGAACACAAGAAGAATTACAATATCAATCACATTCTCGGTAAGGAACGCCATCGGGCTGATTGCGCCTGCAATACCCAAAACAAACAGGATATTAAATACGTTAGAACCGATTGCATTACCCAATGCCATATCGACTTCATTCTTACGGGCTGCAACGATGGAAGTCACAAGCTCCGGAAGCGAAGTTCCGACAGACACAATGGTCAATCCGATCAATGTCTGGCTCATTCCGAATTTTGCGGCGATATTACTTGCACTGTCTACGACCACATCGCCACCTATAATAATTCCGACCGCTCCGATTACAATGAATAAAAGGCTCTTCCATACCGGCATAATTTTGATTTCCTCTGCCGCCTCAATTTCTTCACTTGCAACCGCATTTCCTTCCTTGCTGGCTTTCATGGCACTGCGGATCATAAGTCCAATAAACCCCGCAAAGAGAATAAGGAAAATGGCACCATCTGCATGTCCCAATGACATTGGTCCGATCACGCCCAGAATCAGAAGCAAAATAGCGCAGAATACAGAAAACGGAAAATCCCTTTTTAAAGTTACCTTGTTGACCGCTACCGGTGTCATGATTGCACACACACCAATTACCATCATAAGGTTAAAAATATTTGATCCAATTACATTACTGACGGCAAGTGCATTTTTGTCTGCAAGGGAAGCAGTCACGGATACGGCTGCCTCCGGGAGAGATGTTCCCATTGCAACAATCGTCAGTCCGATAATAATGGACGGTACTTTAAACTTCTTGGCAATACTTGAACTTCCTTCAACAAAAATATCTGCCCCCTTTACAAGAAATACAAATCCAATTACCAGAAATAATATTGCCAGTGGCAATGCGCAGTTTGTAATAAACTCTGTCATAATAATCTCCTTTTTTCGTTCTGTCCTCTATACTCCAATTCGTTAGAATGGAAGTATGCCCAAATGCTCGAGAAGTATTTTTAATCCAATCAGAATTAAAATAATTCCTCCTATAATCTCCGCCTTCTTTTTGTAACGTGTTCCAAAGAAATTGCCTACGATCACGCCCACAATAGAAAGTACAAATGTGGTGCAGCCAATGATTACAATTGCTTCTATGATCGGTGTATCAAGAAATGCGAATGTGATTCCTACCGCCAGTGCATCGATGCTTGTCGCTACTGCCAGAAGAAACATTTCCTTATGATCAAGTGGCTGATCCTTTTTTCCCACTACCTCATGATCTCTGTCACGAACGGCTTCCACTACCATCTTTCCACCGATACATACAAGCAGAATAAATGCGATCCAATGATCGATCGAGGTAATATACTGCTGGAATCGGATTCCGAGAAACCAGCCGATCAATGGCATCAGCGCCTGAAATCCTCCAAAATACAAACCGATGGTAAATGCTTGCTTTTTGTTGATTTTCTCCATTCCAAGTCCCTTGCAGATTGATACTGCAAAAGCGTCCATGGACAAACCAACGCCGATCAAAAACAACTCGATAAATAGTGCCATGCGTCTTCTCCTTTTCTCCTAGTGTCTCTTTTGTAGTCCATAACATACATCCTGTGTGCTTTTTACATAGCAATTCCGTCCTTTTAAACAAACAAAAAACTCACGCATACAAAGATAGATTACCTCTATCATTGTATACATGAGTCTCATTCTTTAAGATTTGCCAGGTCATACGACCGGGACTGTTGACAAACCACACTGTGTGCGAACTACTCCCTCACATGGTGCCTTATAAAATTTACAAAGCGTTATGCTGCCACCTGTTTAAATGGCTTTCTAAAAGAATAACAGAGAGGCAAACAGTTAGTCAACACGAACTTCTAGTTTGCTGCAATTACCTTTGCAAACTTCTTCTTTCCACGTTTTACAACCTTTCCTTCGCCAGCAAAATCATCCAGTGTATAGGTTGTGCTGATGTCTGTTACTTTCTCTCCATCGACACTGACTCCACCCTGCTGCACGCCTCGACGTGCCTCGGAACGGCTCTCGCAAAGGCCGGCTTTTACTAATACCGCCATGATATCCATTGTTCCGTTTGCGAAATCGTCTGCACTCACCTCGATCGTAGGCATATTAGCAGATGCACCTGCTCCTGAGAACAATGCATGAGAAGCTTCTTTCGCTTTCTCTGCCTCTTCCTCACCGTGTACCATCTTGGTAAGCTCGAATGCAAGAATCTCTTTTGCCTCGTTCAGCTGTGCGCCTTCCCACTTGTCCATCTCATCAATCTGCTCAAGTGGCAGGAATGTCAGCATACGCAGACACTTTAATACATCTGCATCCGATACATTTCTCCAGTACTGGAAGAAATCAAATGGGGATGTTTTGTTTGGATCAAGCCATACGGCACCGGACTGTGTCTTTCCCATCTTCTTTCCTTCGGAATTCAAAAGCAGATTGATGGTCATGGCATATGCGTCTTTTCCAAGCTTACGACGGATCAGCTCGGTGCCACCAAGCATGTTGCTCCACTGATCATCTCCACCAAACTCCATGTTACATCCATATTTCTGGAATAAGGTATAGAAATCGTAACTCTGCATGATCATGTAATTGAATTCCAGGAAGCTTAATCCCTTCTCCATACGCTGCTTGTAGCATTCTGCGGTAAGCATACGGTTTACAGAGAAATGCGCACCAACTTCACGTAATACATCTACATAATTTAAATCCATCAGCCAGTCTGCATTATTTACCAGCATTGCCTTATCTTCACCAAACTCGATGAAACGGCTCATCTGTTTCTTGAAGCACTCTACATTATGATTAATGGTCTCTTTTGTCATCATCTGACGCATGTCGGTACGTCCGGACGGATCACCGATCATAGCGGTTCCGCCACCAATCAGTGCGATTGGTTTGTTTCCTGCCATCTGAAGACGTTTCATAAGGCAAAGCGCCATGAAATGTCCTACATGAAGGCTGTCTGCTGTCGGGTCAAAGCCAATGTAAAATACGGCTTTTCCATTATTGATTAATTCTTTGATTTCTTCTTCGTCGGTTACCTGGGCAATGAGGCCGCGGGCAACTAATTCGTCATATACTGTCATTTTGTTCCTCCTCATTTTCTGTCCAAAATTGAATTCACGTGGCTATGATTGCTGATTTTGTACTCCGGTTCATTACAACCAAGAGACTGTAAAAATTTGAAATTACCACTTCACATCATGACACAACCGGTGTCAATTCGCCATCCGGGCGAAGTGCCACCTTTCCCATACATCCCTGTACGGGAATTGCTGAATATCAATCAAATTTTAACACTCTCTAAGTTGCATGAAAGTCGCCAAAATCAGCAATCATAGCCACGTGAATTCTTCTTTTCGATATAAATTTCGTCGCATAGAAAGGTTTTCCCGTTGGAATTCCAAAGAAATTTCCTATACATACAGTAAAAAAATCCCCTCGTCCTACACATAAGGACGAGGGGGATTACTCGTGATACCACCTTAATTCGTAAATTGCTCACGCAACTTACCTCCATGAGTGTCCGACAACACTCCAGTGCTCTTAACGTGCACCACTCCGTCACAGCCTACTGACCTAATCCTGCGTTCGGTGTGAAGCTCAGAGATGTATTCCCATATCTGCTTTCTGTGCGCCTCTCATCACCCGGCTGCTTTCTGTGCATTCCACAAATCGGTACTTGTTCCCGTCTACGCTTTCAATGCTTCAATTGCATTTATTATAGACATTGTCCGGTGGATTTGTCAACCGTGTTCCAATACAAATTCTACTATTAAATTCCTCTGTTTTTCCACTTATCTATGCCAGAAACATTTCCAGATTTTCACTCAGTTTATTGGCCACTTCGGTAAGATCTTCCATCAGAGTAGCAAGTCCCTGCATTTCTGTCTCTTTCTGATTGACATTCATAATGTTAGTATTCAGTTCATCAAAGATCTTCTTTGTCTTATCAACACTCTCTTCCTGTTTCTTTAAAGTCTCTTCAATAATAACCATCGCCTTGACAATACCTTCGGTCTTATCGACGAGTTTCTGAATATTCTCACCAATTTTTGCTGCGGAATTATTCGACTGTTCTGCAAGTTTTTGAATCTGTTCTGCCACGACCGCAAATCCCTTGTCTGCTTCGCCTGCTCTGGCAGCCTCAATGCTGGCATTTAATGCCAACAGGTTCGTCTCTTCTGCGATATCTGTAATATATTCCGTAACACTTTTAATTTGCTGTACAGAATCATTGGTAACCATTACCTGCTGACCGATATCCTTTGCAGTCTCCTGCGAATTACGACTGCTCTGTAAGAGTTCTTCCAGAATCTCCTGACTCTCTCTTGAAGAATTTTCCATATCATTTGACAGCGTACTGATATCGCTGATATGATCCAGCATCAGATTGATTGCGGAATTCGTTGTTTCTACATCTTCTGTTGCATTACGTGTATCTTCTTTTTGTGTATTGGCCGTTGTACTGATCTGATTGATATTCAGACTCGTTTCTTTTGCCGCTGCGATAACACGATCCGAAGTAACATTCAAATGTTCCACTGCCTGTTTCAGCTTCTCTGTTCCACGATGCGTCTCCGATAAAAGATCTGCAATCTTAACACGAAGCTTTTCGGTACCCTGTGCAAGTTCTCCAAATTCATCTGTACGCTTAATCCGAATCAGACGTGCATCCGAGAAATCGCCCATAGTAACTTTCAATAACACTCTTCTCACGTCATGCAATACTCTGGTCAAAGAGCCAATATACACAAAGATAAAAAGAATTACCGCAACCAGAATCACACAGGAAACCGCCACACTGATGAGAATATATCTCTGAACCATACTGTTTAATCCATCTGCTGACTGCGATGCCATCATTGCACCAATGATACTGCCATCAGTCTTTAACGCATAATCTCCGTATCCCTGACTCTGGTACAAATTCAATGCCGCAATTGCACTGGAATACAGACTGCTTTTTGTCTCTTTATACATACCGTCTTTAAACTGTGCCAGACCAAGTACCAGGGATATGACGGTAAGAAGCACCATAGGTATGCAGCACAGCGTCAACATTTTCTGCTTAAACCCGAATTTTATCTTCATTCCGTCTCCCCCCTTACATAGACTCTTTCGTAATGACAGCAACACCCGTATCCGTCTTTGTATTTGTATCTGTATACTGTCCTTCCAATGCTGTCATTGGCTGATCCGGCATAATGATCTCGGGTGTTGTCTACATACCACATCCAATCATCATCAATCCCAAGCAAATACAACAAATCATAACTGGTGCTTTTCTCATCTGTATTACCTTGTATGGTATTGTTTTCTACAACATTTCCTTTATTAAGCATAACGATTCGATCGCACATTTCTTCTACATCTTCCATGCGGTGGCTGCTAAAAAGAATCGTTGCACCTGACTTCTTTAAATCAAGAACCGTACTTTTAAAAAGCTCAATATTGACCGGGTCTAATCCACTAAACGGCTCGTCCAGAATTACAATCTGCGGCTTATGAAGAATCGCACTGATAAGCTGAATCTTTTGCTTATTTCCTTTGGATAACGTCTTGACCTTTTTATTCAGATAACCCGGAATTTTGAATTCTTCCAAAAGCTTTTTTATTTCAGTGAAGGCTACTTTTTTATCCATACCATTAAGCATCGCAAAATATAATAACTGATCCTTAACTACAGCATTCACATACAATCCTCTCTCCTCTGGTAAATATCCAATGGACACCTTTGCCTTTCGAATATCTATCCCATCAAACGTAATGCTTCCTTCTTCGGGTTCAATGATTCCCATAATACTTTTAATGGTGGTGGTCTTTCCTGCACCATTCCTGCCTAAGATTCCAAGAATCTTCCCATTTTCAGCTTCCAATGAAACATGATTAAGCGCTTTAAAATCACCATATGTTTTTGTCAGATTTTCGATTTTCAGCCCCATATTATAAACTCCTTTGTTCAAGCATTTTCTTGTGTGATTCTATTCTATTCCTCTGTTTTCAAAAAGAAAATGAATTGCTTTTATGATACACATAGCCGTCTCTTTTTTTTCGCTTCGTACAAATAATGAACATTATGTGCAGAATAAAAATTGTATAAAATCAAAAAACCCGGAAAAGAAGAGACAGCAATTTACTATTTCTCCCTTTCCGGGTTTCTCTATTTTGTTTATTCGCCTGGTTGATTCAGTAACGTGATCGATTCCTTTTTCAACAACCGTTTCATCGGTATGTAAGTAATCATGTATCCAATGAGCAAAAGCAGAATTGCGATCAGAATCCAGATTCCCCAATGAATTGAAAAGCATTGAAATCCTTCTGCTTTCGCAATACTGCTAATTTTTTCATTGATCAGTCTTTTTACTCCACAGGACAGTAGCACAGCCAGCACCACAGCACTTCCATTTATAATTGTATTTTCTAGAAGATATATATTGCAAATATCCTTATTACAAATTCCAATTGCTGTGTAAATTCCGATTGTTTTGCGCTCGCCTTTTACATTATTGGTCAGATATGTAATCAACGTAATCGCTATCAAAATAAAAAGTACCATATAAATGCCGAGCCATAATGGAAGCAGATTTTTGGTCACTTCCCCATAACCATACAATTGTTCACAGACCATATCATCTGCGTATATGCCTGATTTTTCCAAGTGTCTTATCGTATTCTTAGGATTCGTTCCCATAGATGTCAGAAAAGCATCACAGGCTGCATAATGAAAATAATCCTGCATCACATTTTGAAATACATCATCTGTGACAATTATATTTCCATAATCATCTTCCAGAGAGTTCTCATCATAAATTCCAACAATAGAAATGTTCTGTCCCATATACTCTGATAAATTTGGAATTTTGGCATACTCTCCTACCACTTTTTTCCCATGCAGATTTGGAATCCGGATTTCTTCCGGAAGATATCCATCATACTCATCTTTTATTTTTTCAGCCATTTCTGATGAAATCAGAACCTCATTTGAGGCCATTGGCATCCTGCCAGACAATAACTTGCAATTTTCCTTCTCCAGGTATTTTACACTACCGAATGTTTCAATCTCATATGCAAAAGAACTTTTGTCGGCTGCCACACTAATATCCGCACCTTGCAGATTGTAATATTTTTCTTCTTTTATTTTCATATCCGAAGTTAAGATTACATACGCATTGCTTTCCGGCAATTTCGCCGAACTGATTCCGACTACGGTATATGTATTCTGCCCGATGCTTACCGCATCTCCGATTGCAACGGTATCGGCAAGTGCATGACTAATTACAATCTCACTTTCATTCTCCGGTGCATTTCCCTCCAATGCGGAAGACAGCAATACCTGCGATGTATCTACATACACTTCCACATCTTCTGTCTCCTCCGTCTCAGGGATTTCAAGGGTCTCCTCTGCATACTCTTTTACAATGGCATCTCCCACCTGCTTTTGTAATAACTGATAAAGCGTTTTCCCGCTCTGCATTTCGCCATAAGAATTTCCTGCATATTTAAAGCGGACCGCATCGTATTTTCCCGCCTCAACATAATTCACGACCGACTTATCATAATTATTTCCAGCCACAAGATTTACGGAAAAAAGCATCGTATTGATAACGGCAATCACAAGAATCATTAACGCAAATTTTGTTTTTTTCTTTTTAATATTTGCTATTACTTTTCGACCTATGTTCTTTATTCCAAGCGATTTTCCAGTTGCACCTTCACCACTCCAATGAACCTTTTCCCTTTCCTTGTCCTCCATCGGAATCTTTCTGACCGATAAGTCAACCGAAACTTCCTCTCTTCCCTGAAGAAAACACTCCAACTCCTTTTTTATATTAATGTCTTTGAATCTTCCATGTATCTTCTGATTCTCATGCGAAATGGAAATCTCATATGGCTGTTCATATAGCTTTTTTAAGTCACGGTTGTCAATATCCCCCACAACGTTTCCATCCGACAACGTGATAATGCGATCTCCATACTTTTCGGCAGCAACTGCATCATGCGAAATTAAAATAACAAGACAATTTTTTGAAATTTTGTTAAACAAGTTCAAAATATTCTCTGTATTCTTTTGGTCAAGATTTCCCGTAGCCTCATCTGCCAGCAATACCTTCGGCTTTTTGATAATTGCTCTGGCAATCGCAATTCTCTGTCTCTGCCCCGCGCTCAGATCACAGACTTTATGATTTTCATATCCCTGCAATCCCACATAAGCAAGTATATCTTCTATCCGCTTTGCATACTCCGTCTCAGATATTTTCTGAATTTTCAGCGGCATCAACAGGTTGTCTCTTACTGAAATGTCCTCTATTAAGTTATAACTCTGGAAAACTATTCCTATCTGTGTATTTCGATACCAGCTCCATTTGTTATTATCGCCTGCCTGCAATTTCTGATCATCATAATAAACATCTCCACTTGTAGCATAATCCAGGCCGGAAATAATATTCATCAACGTCGTTTTACCACTGCCGCTAATTCCATTAATGAATACAAAACCTCTCTTGCCAAACGCAAGAGTCACATCATTTAACGCCGCTTTATCCTCTTTTGCATTTGGATATATTTTACATATATGTTCAACTTTAATCATTTTTTCCCTCGTTGGATTCGATGCACTGTTTGATGCTCTCCAATATACTCTGATATAATGAATTCGGATTTTTTTCTAAATACTGATTATCATCTTCTGTCCATACTCCAAAATAATTTAACCGGTCACCTTCCCATATAATTTCGCCAAGGCTCCAGTCCGTATCCTGATAATCGATATCGTCCTTGTATTTTTGGAATAATTTTAATTTTTCCTTTCCAATATAAAAGAAATTAAAATTCTTTTTCTGTTCGGTCAATGCCATAATCTCTTTTATATCGTTCTCTTTTAGATCCGTCGTTCCATTCAGATCATTGATAATAAGATACACATAATCTGCATCAAGATTTATCTTTTCCATATCTACATCGGCAATCTTTTCATAATGTAATTCTTTTGGAAAATTGATATCTTCCCCATATAAATACATCTTGAAATCTACCTCATCATTGAGATACGAAACTTCTTCACTATAATCATTTTCATTCTCCGGTAAGTAGGACAAGACCGTCCTGTAAATTGATAAACCAATAATCGCTACAGCCAGCACTGCAACAATTCCACCTATTATTTTTTTCATGATTGTTCTCCTGTTATGCTGTAATTCATATACAAGTTCAACTTTTTTCCTCTTTCCCCTCGTTGGACTCGATGCACTTTTTTACTGCATCTAAAATATCCTGATATAATAAATTGGGATTTTTGTCCAAATAGTTGTTTGTATATTCTGTCCAAAGACCATAATAGTCTATACGGTCTCCATACATAACCACACGGCCGATGCTAAGATCCTCATTCTGAAAATCCAGATCTTCGTTATATTTTTTAAATAATGCAAGTTTTTCTTTCCCGATATAAAAATAATTGAAGTTCTTGTATTTATTTGTTAATTCTATAAGACTTTTCGTATCATCATCTGAAAGTTTTGTCTTTCCACTTAAGTCATTTATGATAAGGTACACATAATCTGCATCTATATTGTCAGCCTCCAAATTTAAATTGTTTACCTTTTCGTATTTGAATTCTTTTGGGAAATTAATGTTATCTCCATACAAATACATTTTAAAATCTATATCCTCATTCAGATATGAAATTTCCTCACTATAATCATTCTCATTTTCCGGCATGTAAGATTGTATGACCCTTGAAGCAGCAAAAACTATTAATAGAATGGCTATTATCGCTACTATTGCACCTGTTATTTTTTTCATTTCCGGTTTTATCCTCTCTGTTATTTCTTTTAAAATTTGAATGTATATTTCCGTTTAGCCTTATTTTTTTTTCACATAATCCACACACACATATCCTGGACTACAGTTTTTCTTTTCTGCTGCTCCAAATCTTGCTTCATAATTTACATTGAAAGTAATAGTATCCTTTTTACTTGTTATTTCTGCCATTCCCATTTGTATAGACTCATTTGCTAAATACTTATTACTTCCAAATATATTAGGAATATGGGGCTTATAATCATATACGACATGATACAATTTTTGAGGTGTATTGCATTTTGATGTAATGTCTAATTCTTTTGTTTTCACTTCATATGATGCTGAAACCGAAGGACCATCTTTATCTACCCCTATCCCTATATTAATACTATCAGTATTAGGATCATTTTGAGGCTTATAATCATTCAAAGAAGGTAACGTGGCTTTAAGCGACATATATTCACTCATCCCGTAACCTTTTTGGTTTAAATAATTTAACTTTACCTTTTTTGAATTCGGTGTCATAACCTCCTTGAACATAATCAAAGATTCATTTGATTTTTTTGCCTTTGCAATTCCTGTCAAATATGACAAAGTGCCTAATTTTCCCCCTTCGTCAGAGCACACTTCTATTTGCTCATATTTTGACCATTTTACATCAAACTCTTTCTTATCATAAGTAAATCCATTTTTCGTTTTTGCATCAACAGTTGTTACATTACTAAATACTCCAACTAATATTATAGCTGCTACAACTAGATACAGCGTACCTCTTTTCTTTTTCATAATCAATTCTTCTCCTTTTTAATTAATATTTTTACAATGCCATTCAGTTAAGCATCATTTCAGTGGTTTTCTGTCA